>Ga0307509_10000249_pt1 | contig 87094 bp, 77 predicted proteins | sample 10_EM_MG_FD_202245 | JGI IMG/M metagenome (GOLD analysis project Ga0307509, IMG submission 202245) | Populus trichocarpa ectomycorrhiza microbial communities from riparian zone in the Pacific Northwest, United States - 10_EM | ecosystem: Host-associated > Plants > Roots > Unclassified | place...
CGGTGGCCACGGCCAGCAGGCTCGCGGCGAGAGCGAGAGACTTCAGTGATTTCATGTCTGCCTCCAAGAAGGTGGGTGGTGGTCGGTTGTCGCTCGTCGGCGATTCAATTCGATGTCAATGAGGGAAGGGCCACAGCCGCAGCTTCTCTTTCGCGGTGGACCACAGCCGCGCGATGCCGTGTGGCTCGACGATCAGGAAGAACACGATCAGCGCGCCGAAGATCATGAAGGTCAGGTGCGACGCGGTTGCGGTGTCGATCGGGATGCCGAACCAGTACGGCAGCCCATCAAGAATGATCGGCAGCACGACGATGAAGGCCGCGCCGAAGAAGCTGCCCATGATCGAGCCCAACCCGCCGATGATCACCATGAACAGCAACTGGAACGAGCGGTCGATGTTGAAGGCCGCCGGCTCCCACGAGCCGAGGTGGATGAAGCCCCACAGCCCGCCAGCGACGCCGACGATGAACGAGCTCACCGCGAACGCGGTCAGCTTCGCGTACACCGGGCGGATGCCGATCACGGCGGCGGCCACGTCCATGTCGCGGATCGCCATCCACTCGCGGCCGATCGCGCCGCGCACCAGGTTCTTCGCGAGCAGCGCGAACACCGCGAGGAAGATCAGCGCGAACAAATACTTCTGCACCGGCGATTCGATCGGCAGCCCGAGCACGTTCAGGCCGGCGACGCTGACCGAGCCCGACGACGATCCGTTGGTCACCCAGCCGAGCCGCAGGCAGGCCCAGTCGACGAAGAACTGCGCCGCGAGCGTCGCGACCGCGAGGTACAGGCCTTTGATGCGCAACGACGGCACGCCGAACAGCACGCCGAGCACGGTGCTCGCGAGCCCGCCGAACAGCAGCGACGCGATCAGCGGCATGCCGTCGATGCGCGTCTGGACGTTGTAGGCCGCGTAGGCGCCGACGGCCATGAACGCGCCGGTGCCGAGCGAGATCTGGCCGCAGTAGCCGACCAGGATGTTCAGCCCGAGCGCCGCGAGCGCCAGGATCAGGAACGGGATGAAGATCGCGGTCAACAGGTACGGCGACGCGATCAGCGGAACGATCAAGAAGGCCAGCACGAGCAGCGCGACCATCGCGATGCGGTCCTGCAGGATCGGGAAGATCTGCTGGTCGCTGCGGTAGCTCGACTTGAATTGGCCGTTTTCTCTGTACAGCATGATCAGACGCGATCAATGATTTTTTCGCCGAACAGGCCTTGCGGCCGAACGAGCAGGAACAGGAGCGCCAGCACATACGCGAACCAGATCTCGATGCCGCCGCCGAGTTTCGGCCCGATGTAGATCTCCGAGAGCTTCTCGCCGACGCCAATGATCAGCCCGCCGATGATCGCGCCCGGCACCGAGGTCAGCCCGCCCAGAATCACGACTGGCAGCGCCTTCAGCGCGACCAGCGAGAGCGAGAACTGCACGCCCAGCTTGCTGCCCCAGATCACCCCGGCGACGAGCGCGACGACGCCGGCGACCGACCAGACGATGATCCAGATGCGCCCCAGCGGAATGCCGATCGATTGCGCCGCCTGGTGGTCGTCGGCGACCGCGCGCAGCGCGCGGCCGGTCGCGGTCTTCTGGAAGAACAGCGCGAGCAGTGCGACCAGCACCGCGGCGATCACCGCGGCGTACAGATCCTCCTTGTTGATCAGCACGCCGCCCTGGAGCAGGCTCTCGAGTACCAGCACCGGGTCCTTGGGCATGCCGACGTCGATCTTGTAAATGCCGGAGCCGAACAAGGTCTGGCCGAATCCTTCGAGGAAATAGGTGATGCCCAAAGTCGCCATCAGCAATGTGATGTGCTCCTGGTTCACGAGGTGGCGCAGCACCAGACGCTCGATGACCCAGGCCACCGCGATCATCACGAGCACCGCGGCGGCGAACGCGAGCACGTTGGCGAGGATCTTGTTGTCGAAGCCGAACCACTTCGGGATCCACTCGTAGAAGCGCGCCATCGCCATCGCCGCGAACAACACCATCGCGCCCTGCGCGAAGTTGAAGACGCCGCTGGCCTTGTAGATCAGCACGAAGCCGAGCGCGATCAACGAATACAGCATGCCGACCATCAGGCCGCCGAACAGGGTTTCGAGGAAGAAGCCCATGTCAGTGGCTCGTCCCGAGATAGGCGCTGATCACGTCGTCGTTGCGGCGCACCTCGTCCGGCGTGCCGTCGCCGATCTTCTTGCCGTAGTCGAGCACGACGACGCGATCGCTGATGTCCATGACCACGCCCATGTCGTGTTCGATCAGCACGATGGTCGTGCCGAACTCGTCGTTGACGTCGAGGATGAAGCGGCTCATGTCCTGCTTCTCCTCGACGTTCATGCCGGCCATCGGCTCGTCGAGCAGCAGCACCTGCGGCTCCATTGCGAGCGCGCGGCCGAGGTCGACGCGCTTCTGCAGGCCATAGGGCATGCGTCCGACCGGCGTCTTGCGGTAGGGCTGGATCTCGAGGAAGTCGATGATGCGTTCGACGAACAGCCGCTGCTCGGCTTCCTCGCGCTGCGCCGGGCCGAGGCGCAGCGCCTGCATGAAGAGGTTGCTCTTCATCTTCAGGTTGCGTCCGGTCATGATGTTGTCGAGCACGCTCATGCCGTTGAACAGCGCGAGGTTCTGAAAGGTGCGCGCCACGCCCATCTCGGCGACCTGGCGCGAGTTCATGTGCTTGAAGGTCTTGCCGCGCAGCGCGATCGTGCCGTGCTGCGGCTGGTAGACGCCGTTGATGCAGTTCAGCATCGAGCTCTTGCCGGCACCGTTCGGGCCGATGATGGCGCGGATCTCGTGCTCGCGCACATCGAAGCTGATGTCGGTCAGCGCCTTCACGCCGCCGAACGCCAGCGAGATGTGGTGAACATCGAGGATGACCTCACCGATCTTTCTCATGCGGCTTGTCCAACCGCGGCAAAGGTCTTCGCGTCTTCGATTTTCAGGTGCGCCGAGACCATGCCGCTGCGGCCGTCCTCGAACTTGACCTGGGTCTCGATGTACTGGCTGGTCAGGCCGCCATACAACGCATCGACCAGCACCTGGTAGCGCTCGGCGATGAAGCCGCGCCGCACCTTGCGCGTGCGCGTGAGTTCGCCGTCATCGGCATCCAACTCTTTGTGCAGGACCAGGAAGCGGCTGATCTGGCTGCCGGCGAGCATCGCGTCGTTGGCGAGGTCGGCGTTGACCTTCTCGACGCAGTCGCGGATCAGCGCATAGACCTCGGGCTTCTGCGCCAGATCGGTGTAGCCGGCGTATGGCAGGTTGTGCTTCTCGGCCCAGTTGCCGACGGCTTCCATGTCGATGTTGATGAAGGCGCAGACCTTCTCGCGTTGGTCGCCGAAGGCCACCGCTTCCTTGATGAAGGCGAAGAACTTCAGCTTGTTCTCGACATACTTGGGGGCGAACATCGCGTGATCGAAGCGGCCACCCTTGATGCGGCCCACGTCCTTTGCGCGGTCGATGATCTTGAGATGCCCGCCGGCGTCGAGAAATCCCGCGTCGCCGGTGTGATACCAGCCCTCGGCGGTCAGCACCTCGGCGGTCGCGGCCGGGTTCTTGTAGTACTCGCGCAGCAGGCCCTTCGACTTGACGAGCACCTCGCCGGTGTCGCTGAGCTTGATCTCGACGCCTTCGATGGGCACACCGACGGTGTCGGCGCGGGCCTCGTGGTCGGGCTGCAGGCAGACGAACACGGCGGTCTCGGTCGAACCGTAGAGTTGCTTGAGGTTGATGCCGATCGAGCGGTAGAAGCTGAACAGGTCGGGCCCGATGGCTTCGCCTGCGGTGTAGGCCACACGCACGCGCGAGAAGCCCAGCGTGTTGCGCAGCGGGCCGTAGATCAGCACGTTGCCCAGCGCGTAGCGCAGGCGGTCGACGAGCGACACCGGCTTGCCGTCCATCAGTGGCGGGCCGACGCGGCGTGCCAGCGCCATGTAGTGCTGGAACAGCCACTTCTTGACGCTGCCCGCGTCTTCCATGCGGATCATCACCGTCGTCAGCAGGCCCTCGAAGATGCGCGGCGGTGCGAAGTAGTACGTCGGCCCGATCTCGTTCAGGTCGATGCTCACGGTGCTGGCAGATTCGGGGCAGTTGACCACGTAGCCGCAGGCCAGCCACTGCGCGTACGAGAAGATGTTCTGCCCGACCCAGGCCGGCGGCAGATAGGCCAGCACCTCTTCGGCGTTGGTGAGCTTGTCGAAGCTGGCGCCGGCGCGCGCGCGGTCGATCAGGCTGGCGTGCGTGTGCACCACGCCCTTCGGGTTGCCGGTCGTGCCGGAGGTGAAGAACATCGCGGCGACGTCGGTGGGCTCGGTCTGCGCGACCGCGTCGGCGAATGCGTTCGGGTGCTGCGCGTTGAACGCGCGGCCTGCGTCGACGAGCGTGTCGAGCGGCGCCAGCCCGGGCTCGCTGTAGTTGCGCAGGCCGCGGGGGTCGTCGAACCAGATGCGTGTCAGCAGCGGGCACTGGGCGCGGATCTCGATCAGCTTGTCGACCTGTTCCTGGTCCTCGACGATCGCGAACGCGACCTCGGCGTTGATGATCGGGAACACGAATTCGGCCGCAGCTGCGTCCTGGTACAGCGGCACCGGGATCGCGCCCAGCGACTGTGCCGCGAGCATCGCCGCAGAGAGCCGCGGCCGGTTCTCGCCGACGACGATCAGGTGCTGGCCGCGTTGCAGCCCCGCCTGTGCGAGGCCGCCGGCCAGTTCGCTCACCAGCGTCGCCAGCGCACCCCAGGTCAGCGTTTGCCAGATCCCGAATTCCTTCTCGCGCAAAGCCGCGGCGGCGGGGCGGTCGGCGGCATGGCTCAGCAGCAGGCGGGGGAAGGTCGTGGGTGTCACGCAGGTGTCTCGGTGGGGCGTTGCTCGACCGTGAATGTAGAAACAAGTTTGACGCCAATCTGTCGTTCTGACGACAATCCTAGGGACAATCCCCTCGGGTCTTTCCCTCGCAGTCGCTTCGATGAAAACCGCCACCTCCGGCCCGCAGCATCTTTACCAACGCGCCCGTGCGCCGACTGCGCGCGAGCTCGACGACATCCCGTGGCTGCATTCGCTGGACGCGCAGGAACGCGTGGTCGCGGTGGCCGACCTGAAGGTCGTGCAGGTCGCGACCGGCGAGTTGCTGTGCCGCGTCGGCAAGCGGGCGACCTACTGGTTCGGCGTGATCGACGGTCTGCTGAAGATGAGCAACGACAGCGAGCTCGGCATCCCGATCACCTTCACTGGCGTGCCGCCGGGCGGCTGGTTCGGCGAGGGCACGGTGATCAAGCGCGAGGTCTACCGCTACAACATCCAGGCGCTGCGCAAGAGCGTGGTCGCCGGCCTGGGGGTGGACACGTTTCACTGGCTGCTCGATCGCAGCATCCCGTTCAACCGCTTCATCACGCAGCAGCTCAACGAGCGCCTCGGCCAGTTCATCGCGGCGCGCGAGATCGACCGCATGAGCGACGCCGACGCGCGCGTCGCGCGCAGCCTGGCTGCGCTGTTCCATCCGGTGCTGTACCCGGGCGTGGGCAACTTGCTGCGCATCACGCAGCAGGAGCTGGGCTACCTCGTCGGGCTGTCGCGGCAGCGTGTCAACGAGGCGCTGGCTTGGCTGCAAGACTGCGGCGCGATCAGCATCGAGTACGGCGGCGTGCGTGTGACCGACCTCGATGCGCTGCGCCGTGCCGATTTGCCGCAGCGCGCTCACAGGTAGATTCGCTATGATCAAGGGATGACGGTCTGCCCATAAAAGTGGCATGCTGTCGCTGGCCCTCATCGCAAGTGCCATGCGCTCCGGGCCGTCTGTTGCAGCGGCTTGTGCATCCGCAGAACGCGCACGGGTTCGATCCCATCAAAAAACCGCCACATGAGTGAGTTTCGCGCCCTGCTCTTGACCGATGTGGTGGACAGCACCCGCCTGGCCGAAGATCTCGGCGACGCCGCCATGGCCGACGTATGGGTTGCGCACGATCGGGTCGCGCGCGCGCTACTCCCCGAGTGGCGCGGTCGCGAGATCGACAAGACCGACGGCATGCTGTTGCTGTTCGACTCGGCCACCGACGCGGTGTCTTATGCCTTGGCGTATCACCGTGCGCTTGCCGCCATGCCCGTGCCCTTGCGGGCTCGCGCCGGCTTGCACGTCGGCCCCGTCATCCTGCGCGAGAACGACGCAGCCGACGTCGCGCGCGGCGCCAAGCCGCTCGAGGTCGATGGCCTGGCCAAGCCCACTGCCGCGCGCGTGATGTCGATCGCTCACCCGGGGCAGACGCTGTTGACGGTGGAAGCGCGGGACGACCTCGGACGGACGGCCCTGAAGGTCGTGTCGCACGGGCACTGGATGCTCAAGGGCGTGTCCGAGCCGCTCGAACTCTTCGAGGTGGGCGAGTTAGAGACATCGTTCGTTGCACCCCCCGATGGCGACAAGGTCTACCGCGTCGTGCGCGCCGGCGATTGGTGGTTGCCGGTCAAGGACATCCCGAACAACCTGCCGTACCAGACCACGTCCTTCATCGGTCGTGAACGCGAGCTGGGCGAGGTCAAGTCGCTGCTGGGCGCGGCCCGGCTGCTCACCTTGCTGGGCATGGGCGGGCTGGGCAAGACACGCTTGTCGTTGCAGGTCGCCGCCGAGGTGATTCACCAGTACCCGGACGGGGTGTGGTTTCTCGACCTGGCACCGATACGTGACGCCGCGCTGGTGATCGGCGAGGTGGCGCAGGTGCTCGGCGTGCGCGAAGAGCCCGACCGCCCCCTGCTGCAGACCGTGTGTGCGCACCTGAAGTCGCGCCGCGTGCTGCTCATCATGGACAACTGCGAACACCTGATCAAGGTCTCGGCCCAGCTGGCGGCCGCCATCCTGAAGGCGGCGCCGCATGTTCACATCCTGGCGTCCAGCCGCGAGCCCTTGCGCGCGCCCGGCGAGCAGGGCTACCCGGTGCTGCCGTTGCCGCTGCCCGGCCGGGGCGACGGGATCGAGGCCTTGTCGCGCTCGACCGCGGTCCGGCTCTTCGTCGAGCGCGTCCAGTTGTGCAAGCCGTCGTTCACGCTCAACGAGCGCGAGGCGCCGGTGGTGGCCGAGCTGGTGGCCCGGCTCGAGGGCATTCCGATCGCGCTCGAACTGGCCGCGGCGCGGGTTCGGTCGCTCACGGTGTCCGACATCAACGCGCGCCTGAAGGACCGCTACAAGCTGTTGACCGGCGGTGCCCGCGTGCTGCAGGAGCGTCAGCAGACCTTGCGCGCACTCGTCGACTGGTCTTATGAGTTGCTCGAACCCGGCGAGCAGGTGCTGCTCGCCCGCCTGAGCGTGTTCGTCGGCGGCTTCGACATGGCCGCGGCATCGGCCGTCTGCGGCGTCGATCCGCTGGACGGCGATGACGTGATGGACCTGATCGGTTCGTTGGTGGAGAAGTCGCTGGTCACGCTGGAAGACCTCGACGAGGGATCGCGCTACCGCATGCTCGAGACCATTCGTGACTACGCCGCCGAGAAGCTCGAGCAGCGCGGCGAAGCGGCTGCGGCCGCGGCGCGACACTGCGATCACTACTTCGTGATGATCAAGGCCGCCCGCGACGGGCTGAGGGGCTCGCAGCAGGCCGACTGGATCTGGCGCGTCGAGGCCGAACTCGACAACGTGCGCAGCGCGGTCGCGCTGTCGCTGGCCGGCAGCGTCGACCCGTTCATCGCGGTGAAGTTCGCCGTCGCGATGCAGGGTTTCTGGATTCTGCGCGGCTACTCGACCGAAGGCCGCAATCTGGTTCGGGCCCTGCTGGCCGCGCCTGCGATCCAGGCGTCTGACGTCGCCCAGGCCTGGTCTCTCTATGTCGGCGCGGCGCTGGCCGAAAGCCAGAGCGACCATGCCGAAGCGCGCCGCATGCTCGAGATCTGCCTCGAACTCAGGCGCAGGCTCGGCAATGCGGTCGACATCGCCGCGACCCTGTCCACCTTGTCACCGGCCCGGCTGCTGGCCGGCGACGCCGAGGGCGCGGCCGCCGGCGAGCGCGAGGCGCTCGAGATCTTCAGGAGCTTCGGAGACCGTCTGGGCGAGGCCATCGGCCTGCAGCATCTCGGGCAGGTCAGCGTCTACCTCGGCGACTTTGTTCAGGCGCGTGCACATCTCGAGGACAGCCTGACGATTGCGCGAGCCATCAAGCACCAGGAGATCGAGGGTGAATGCGAGTTGATCCTCGGCGAGATCGCGTTTGAAGACGACGACATCGCGCAGGCCTGTCTGCGCATCAAACGCTCGCTGACCGTGTGCCGCGAAGCGGGCGACAAGCGTGGCGAAGCCAACGCGGTGCGCTGGCTCGGCAAGGTCGATCTCAGTCAGCGTGCGCTGGCACCGGCCCGCACCCGGCTCGGCGAGGCCCTGGCCGCCTTCCGTGCCTTCGAGATGTGGGAAGAGCTTCTCGGCTGCCTTGAAGACCACGCGTTGCTCGCGGGTGCTGAAGGCCATCCGGAGGCCGCGGTCCGCCTGGCGGCGGCGGTCGGTGCCTCGCGCGACAAGCTGGGTCTCACACGCTCGGGCCGCGGCGAGCGGCGTTGGCTGGCCGATATCGCCGCGCTGCGCGGATCCATGAGCAGCGTCGAGTTCGACGCCGCGTGGAACGAAGGCAGGGACTGGCCGGTTGACCGCGCGATCCGCGGTGCCGAACCCGCGGAGGCGAGGGCGGCCCTCGCGGCGGGTTAGCTTGCTTAGCTGTTCCTGCGGCGGCGTTTTACGACGCCGATAGCAGCAAGACCGGCGAGCATCAATGCGTAGGTCTCGGGCTCGGGAACCGCCGGCGTGAATGTGGCGAGCGGGGCCGTCTCGGAATAGCCGCAGGCCGTTCCGCCCGGCGACCTGCACAAGGTCGATGCACCGACCTTGGTGTAGAGCAACTGGGCCTCGCCGCCGTCGAGAATCAGGCTGAATGCATACAGCCCACCGCCAGCGATGGGCAGCGAGCCCGCGCCGGGCACCACGGCACTGAAGAAATTGGTGCTGACGCCGCTCAGCTGGCCACCCGAGATATCGACCCCATAGACGGAGACGCCGGTGCCGAGTGCGAAGGATTCGACCACCGGCGAGGTGTCGGGGTTCGGATCCGCGGTGAAGTTGTAGAAGTCCAGCTCGGCGCTGAGTATCGTGAAGCCGGAGCAGCCGCCGCTGATCGTGTACGAGCCGTCGGACTGACCCAGGCAGGCGTCAGGCACGTCGAATGTGGCCGTGGCCTTCCAGCCCAGATCGGGGAAGAGGCCACCGTAACCGGGGTCCCAGTTCCCCGTGTAGACGGCAGCGTTGACGGAACCCACCAGGCCCAGCGAGGCGGTGAGCAAGATGGCGGCACGCCCAAGAGCAGCCTTCGCGCTTTGTGTGAACAAGGTGGTCGTCCCGGTGGAGTGAAGAGGAAGCCCGGCCTGGGGAACCGATCGCACTTTCGCTGTCAGAAAGTAACGTCGCTTACAGAAAGCAGGACTTTGTTCACATCCATTTTAGGGTTTGGACAGTGCTCCGTCTGGTATACAACGCCCCCTGTTCAGGGGGTTCTGGGGCTGATTTACGCTGTGGTCGCGCGCCGACGCGTGCGCGCCGTCACCGCGCCGACCAGGCCCAGCCCGGCCAGCATCAGCGCCGTGGTGGCGGGTTCGGGCACCGCGCTGACGAGTTGCAGGTTGGAGACGCTGAGCGAGGACACGCCGAGGTAGTCCACCGTGTCGATGACGCCGAACGACAGCGTCGCGGTGCCTGTCTGCGCAAAGGTGTAGCTGAAGCTCTGCGTCGCCGCACCCGGCGCGCTCAGGGTCGCCAGCGTGACGACCTCGCCGTCGATGACGACGAACGCACGGTCCTGGAACAGGGTCTCGAGCGTGCTGAACGACCAGTCGAAGCTCAGCGTGTCGCCCGCCGCCGCTGCGAAGCTCTGGCCGACCAGCGAGCCTTCGGTGCCGTATTCCTCGGGGGAAAGATCGAGTCCATAGAGCGCGACGCCGGCGGCGCCTTCGAGCGTGCCGATGTCGGCCGCCGAATTGCCCGACAGGTTGGACGGCTGATCGCTGTCGCCGTCGAGGTAGGCCGTGGTCAGCGTGATCGTGCCGGCTTGCGAGACGGCGTCGCCGAAGACGCTCCAGCCGGCCAGGCTGTCGGTGGCGGCCTGGGCGTGGGCGGCGTTGCCAATCAGGGCCAGCAGGGCCATCGCGGTGGTGGCGACGAATCGCTTCGGAGTGAGGGCGTGGGTGAGGTTCATCAGGGTGTCCTTGAAGAGGCGAAAAGGGTGGCTCAGCGCACGATCAGGTCGCGTGCACCGTTGAGGCTGGCAGGCGCGACGCCGGCAAGCGTGAGCAGCGCGCGGCCGCTGACCTGCACGCTGGTGCCGCCGCTCACCGCGACGAAGCTCACGACCCCGTCGGCCACCGGGTCGGTGCCGCCGTAGCCAATGCTTTGCAGCAGCGTGCGCAGGTCGAGGTAGTCCTTGCCGGGCACGAAATCGGTGATGGTGTCGCCGGCATCGCGGGTCGAGGTGTAGACGAAGACGTTGACGCCACCGCCGCCGGTCAGCGTGTCGGCACCGGCGCCGCCCATGATCACGTCGTCGCCAGCGCTGCCGACGATGGTGTCGCGTCCGGCGGTCCCGATGAAGCTCTTGAACAGGCTGAGCCCGACCAGCACCGGGTCGTGGTCCGACGCACGGAACGGCAGCGTGCCGTCATAGGGATCGGGTGCGCAGGTCGCGCAGGCGGGTTGCTTGAACTCGAGGTTGTAGTCCTGCGCGAGCGACTCGTCGGCGTCGATGTGCCAGTGCACCGCGCCCATCACCTTGGCTGACAGCGATGCGGTCGTGATCGCGTGGTCGAGGCGGCCCGCGGTGCCGTCGAAGACGTAGGAATAGCCCAGCTGTTCGAAGCGGCCCGACTGGTCGATGTAGCCGCTGCTCGTCAGGTCGTAGATCGGGTCTTCCTGCGCGTAGGCGTTGAAGTCGCCGACCAGCAGCACGTCGCTGCTGGCGCTGCTGGACTGCAGTTGCGCCACGAAGGTGCGCAGGCGCTGGGCCTGCTGCACGCGCTGTGCGTTCCAGCAGCCTTGGCCGTCGCCGAGATCGGTGTTGCCCGCTGCATCGGCATCGCCTGCCGACGGGCAGCTGCTCTTGGACTTCAGGTGGTTCACGATCAGCGTGAAGCGTTCGCCGTTCGCCGCCGCGAAGCTCTGCGCGAGCGGCGGGCGGTTGTTGATCGCGGCCGGGTCGCTGACCGAGGCGCCGACCAGCGTCAGACGCGACGGCTTGTAGATCATCGCGACACGGATCGCGTCGTCGCCGGTGCCTTGCGCCGGTGCCGGCACGACCGCGTAGGTGCTCGCGCCGACCTGCGCGTTCAACGCGTCGACCAGGTTCTGCGCCGCGACGTTGCCGTTGTTCTGGATCTCCATCAGCCCGACCGCATCGGCATTCATGCCGGCGAGCGCGGCGACGATCTTGGCGCGCTGGCGCACGAACTCGGCCAGGCTGTCCGCGCCGCGGCAGTTGCTCGCGCTGGTCGTCGAGCCCAGCGTGCAGCCCTGACCGGTCAGGCCGCTGGCGGTCGTGCCGTCGGTGAAGGTGGTGAAGAAGTTCAGCACGTTCATCGACGCGAGCTTCACGTTGCCGCCTGCCGACGGGGGCAGCACCTGACGCGGGTTCGCGATGGCGAAGGCCGGCGTGTCCGTCGGCTGCAGCCGGTACAAGCCTGCACCCGACGTGGTCGAGGTTGCCAGGCCGTAGTCCAGCACACCGACCAGGTTGGACACCATGTCACCGGCGCGCGGCACACCATTGGCGTATGCGTACGGCGTGGGGTTGAGGTTCTGCAGCGAGCTGCTGTCGTCCAGCAGCAGGCGGCTGCGGGCTTGCAGGTCGGCCAGGTCGATGGCCTGCTGCGTGCCGGGCCGGTAGTGGTTCGTCGGCGTCTCGTGGCGTCCACCGGCACCGAGCGTGAGTTGGCCGTAGCGCGCCTGGAAGTAGTTCTGCTGCACCGTCAGGGTGCCGTCTATGCGCACCAACATGCCCTCGAAGCGCTCCAGGCTGTCGCCCACGGCCAGCGGCAGCGTGACCAGCGTCGGGGTGATGCTGTAGCCGCTGCCGAGCAGGCTGACGGCCGTGACGCTGCCGATCTCGGTCAACGGCGTCGCGGCGGTGCCGGCGCCCGAACTGAACTCGACCACCGAGCCGGTCACCTGGACCAGGTTGCCTGCCACCACGGCCGCGGGCGGCGTGGTCGAGGTGAACACGAAGATGCCGTCGGACGTGGCGGGGTTGCCGTCGCCCGTCAGGTCCTGGATGAAGAAGCCGTTGTTGAGCACCTTGGTGACCACGCCGCTGGTGGTCACGATCTGGCCGACCAGCGTGCTGGTCGCGCCGCTGCCCTGGATGGTGTAGATCGCCGCGGCCACGGGCGGGGTCGTGGTGCCGCCCCCACCGCTGCTGCTGCCCCCCGTGCCGTTGCAAGGTGCCAGCGTGGTGCTGCTGTTGCGCGGCGCGGGTGTGCCGATCGTGAAGTCGGTGCTGTTGTTGTTGGTGTCGGTGCAGCCGCCGCTGTTGCGCAACGCGGCGGTGGTCGCCGACAGCACGGCGGTCGGCGTGCCTTCGACGGCGGTCGACGAGCCGTAGCTGAGCATGTCGATCAGGGCCCCGCCGCTTGGCGCGGCGACGGTCAAGGCCGTGTTGCTGCTGGTCAGCGCGACCTTGCCGCTGGCGGCACCCATCGCGATGCTGCCGGTGACGTCACCGACCACCGGCACGGTGCCCGCGGCGCCCGCCGCCTCGCGGATCAACAGGTACTGGCCCGGCTGCAGCGTGGTGCCGGCCGGAAGGGCGGTGACCTGCCAGCTGACGCCGGTGGCCGCGGCGTACTGCACCGACCAACCGCCGATGCTCTCTGCGGCGGTGCCGTTGTTGAATATCTCGATGAAGTCGTGCTGCAGCGTGGCGCCGCTGTTGCCGCCGCCGCCATAGACCTGGCTGATCACCACGGCCGCTTGTGCCGGTGCGACGAGTGCGAAAGGCAGCGCGAGCGACACGGCCAGGCTGCGCAGCGCGGCTCGCCAGAACGGGCGACGCACCGTTGTCAGACGGTCCAAGGGGATCTGTGTGCGCGTCGGCGGGGATCCGATGCACGTTGCGGGGGCGGAGGGGCGGTAAAGCATGCGAACTACTCCAGGCGAAGGGCTTCAGAACGAATAGCAAACGTTTGCGCTTGCCGACTTTGACCTAAAAGACGGTAGGTTCGTAGCATGAAGCGTGCGTGACATCTGCACGCGGACCCCCTCGAACAGGGGGTGGGCACTCGGCGTGCGTCTGCGGACGGCGAACGCTCAGGCGTTGCTGATGCCCGAAGCGACGTGCCCCGCCGGGACGTGCGCCGCGGCCGAGTCGACGTGGCCGGTCTGGTCGTCGAAGAAGAAGTCGGGTTCGAATTCGCGCAGGAACTCGCCCTTGGGCAGACCACCGAGGAACATCGCCTCGTCGACCTCGATGTTCCAGTTCATCAGCGTGCGGATCGCGCGTTCGTGCGCCGGCGCGCTGCGCGCAGTCACCAGTGCGGTGCGGATGCGCATGCCCTGTGCCGGTTCGTGCTGGAGCCGCTGCAGCGCCAGCAGCAGCGGCTTGAACGGGCCGGCGGCCAGCGGCGTGTCGACCTGCGCGCGCTCGTGCGACTGAAAGGCGTCGAGCCCGCTTTGCTGGAACACGCGCTCGGCTTCGTCCGAGAACAGCACCGCGTCGCCGTCGAAAGCGATGCGCACCTCGCTCGGATGCGCGCTGGAGGCGCGCGCCGAGTTCGGGTAGACGCGTGCCGCCGGCACGCCCGCGCCCAGCGCCGAGCGCACGTCGGCCTCGTTGGTCGACAGGAACAGGTGCGCGTTCAGCGGCCTCAGGTAACGCCACGGCGACTCGCCGCGCGTGAACACGCCGCGCTGGACCGGCAAGCCGTAGTGCTGTGCCGAGCGGAACACGCGCATGCCCGAGACCGGATCGTTGCGCGACAGGATGACCACTTCGACGCGTGGCGTCGCCACGTTGAACGCGAGCAGTTTGTTCACGAGCGAGAACGCCACGCCGGGTTTGGCCGCGGTGTCGAGCCGGTCGAGTTGCAGCCGCATGTAGGCGCGGTCGTTGGTGGCTTCGAAGTGTTGGTTCTCTTCTTCGAAGTCGAACAGCGCGCGCGATGAGATCGCGACGACGAGTTGACCGTCCAGGGTGATGGGCATGCGGTCGATGATACGAGCGAGGGCGCGCAACAAACGAAACACGGCCGGGCGCGCCGCGCAACGCGGCTGATACCGGCGATGCGCACAGTCATGGCATCCGCTTCGAGGACCCACACCATGACCGCCTACGTCACCGCTACCTTGCAGAAACTGCTGCGCCGTTCGCTCTTCACCGGCGTCGTGCGTTCGGCGCACCCGCCATCGCAGCGATCGCCCCACGTGTATGCCGGCCTCGAGACGATGCCGATGCTGTTTCGCAGCGAGGGCTTCGCTGAAGACCTGCTCGACTCGCACCCTTCCAACTGACCCCTCCCGGAGAACACCATGACCAAGACTCTTGCCACCGCCCTGCTCGTGATGCTGGCCGGCTTCGCCGCCGTGCGGGCCGTGCCGCCGACGCTGGCCGCGAGCACGGCGCCCGTGTGGCCGTCGTTCGACATCGCGATGCCCGCCCCGCCGGCGACGTTCGACACGACGCCGATCACCGCGTTCGAGACCGCGTCGGTGCCTCGCGCAGCGAATGAGCTGCACTGATCCGGCAAGTCGCAGACCATGAAACTCAAGCAACATCTCTTGGCGCTGTGCGTCACCGGCGCGATGAGCGCGGCCGCGTTCGCCGACGGCCACACGTCACCCGGCCCAGGGGTGGACGATGCGGTCTCCTTGAGCGGCCACGCGGCATCGCCGAGCTGTGGCGCCGTTGGCACCGATTGCGTCGACATCGCAGCGCCGCCGCCTGCGCGCGAACACCAGTCCGGTGCGCTGATGCTCGGCGGCCTGGGCGCGATCGGCTTCGTCGCGCACCGGCGCCGCATGAGGTTCGGTCGCGGGTGACCCGGCACCGGGCCCGCCGCGAGTGGCGGCCGGCATCGCTCAAGCGGCATCTTCGGATGCCGCTTTGCATTGAAGCGCGCGCCACGCACAACAAGCGAAACGACGCCACAACGCGGCCGCAGCGGGCGTGAAACGCGTGCCGTCGATGATGGCACAGGCCGCAAACGCAAGGCGTGTGCGGCCGCTTTCAACCTCGATGGACTGATCATGCCTCATCACTTTTCTGTGCCCCGTGCTGGCTGCGCGCAGATGCCGATCGCTGCCGCCGACTCGGGCGATCGAGCAGCCCAGGCTCTGCGCACCGGTTCGTCCCCGACCGCGCTGGCGCGCGCGCTGATCCGACCCTGCTGCGACCCCGAGCGCGATCCGCCGGCCGCCGCCCGGGAGATCGAGCGCCTGTGGCGCCGCCACGGCGGCGACTGGCGCGATCTCGTGAGCACGACCATCCTGCTCGCCGGGGTCGCGCAACTGGCGTGGTGTTGCGCGCGCTGCCAGAGCGCCCAGGCGACGCCGCCGTTCGCGGTCGCGTTCGCAGCATCGCCGCGCTGCGTGCGTATCCTGCTGCCCGACGACAGCCGCCACTTCGGGGCCGTGATCACCTGGTTGCGGCACTTCGAGGTGCTGTTGCCGGTGGGCGCGCCGACCTGCTATCTCGTGCTGCCAGCGCGTGCCGGCTGTGCGGCCACGCCGAGCGCCGGGCGCTGGGTGTGGGGCATGATGGCGGCCAGCGCACCGGCGCGTTCGCCGGCCTGTCGTCAAGGCATTGCATGAACGAAGACGGACGCGAACTCGTGTGGTCGACCGCCCATTGGGGCGACGCAGAGTCGACGCTGCCCGAGCTCGACACCGCGCTGATGAAGCTCTTGCTCGAGAACATCGCGACACGCGTCGCCGTCGTTGGCCTGGACCGCCGCTACACCTACGCGAACCGAGAGACGCTGCGCTTCATGGGGCTGACGGCCGAGCAGGTCATCGGCCGCCACATGTCGGAGGTGCTGGACGCCGGGGTGTACGAAAGCCTCGTCCCACTGTTCGACCGCGCGTTCACCGGCGAGTCGCTGCACCGGCGCGGCTGGGCCGACTATGCGAAGCAGGGGCGGCGCTTTCGCGAGCAGTGGTACGTGCCGTACCGGCCGGGCGGTGGGCCGGTGCAGGCGGTCGTCGTGTGCGGGCTGGACCAGACCGAGCAGCGCCTCGGCGAGCAGGAGCTGGCGCGCAAGCGGGCCGAGCTGCGCGCCAGCGAGGCGCTCAAGTCGGCGATCTTCGACCACGCGCTCGCGGCCCTGGTGTCGACCGACGCGGCGGGCCGCATCGTCGAGTTCAACCCATCGGCCGAGGCCATGTTCGGCCATGACCGCGCGCAGGTGCTGGGCCGCCCGGTGGGCGAGGTGATGATCCCGGAGCGCTTTCGGGCCGCCCACGACGCCGGCATGGCGCGCATGCAGGGCGGCGCGCCGGCGCGCGTGCTCGGCAAGCGCCTGGAGATGCACGCGATGCGTGCCGATGGCAGCGAGTTCCCGATGGAGATGGTGCTGTGGCGTACCGACGCCGAGGGCTCGGTGTTCTACACCGCGTCGATCTCCGACCTGTCCGAGCGCTTCGGTGCGGCGCAGCAGATCGAGCGCCAGCGCGAGGCCTTGCGCCAGAGCGAGAAGCTCACCGCGATGGGCAGCCTGCTCGCCGGCGTGTCGCACGAGCTGAACAACCCGCTCGCGATCGTGATGGGCCGGGCCAGCCTGCTCGAAGAGAAGTGCGAAGACAATCCGGCGCTGGTGCGCGACGCGCAGCGCATCCGCGAAGCGGCCGAGCGCTGCGGCCGCATCGTGCGCACCTTCCTGAACATGGCGCGCAGCAAGCCGGCGCGACGCAGCAACGTCTCGTTGAACGACGCGGCGCACGCCGCCGCCGACATGCTGGGCTACACCTACCGCAGCCACGACATCGACCTGCGCCTGCAGCTCGACGCCACGCTGCCCGAGGTGAGCGCCGACGGCGACCAGGTCTGCCAGGTCGTGCTGAACCTGCTGGTGAATGCTCAGCAGGCGCTCGCGCTGGTCGACCGACCGCGGTGGGTCGTCGTCAGCACCGGCCGCGGCCCGGGCGCGAACGGTGACAACGTCTGGATGCGCGTCGCCGACAACGGCCCGGGCATCACGGCCACGGCGCGCGAGCGCATCTTCGAGGCCTTCTTCACCACCAAGGCCGAGGGCATGGGCACCGGCATGGGCCTGTCGGTGTCGCGTGCGCTGGCGCGCGAACACGGCGGCGAGCTGGTGCTCGAAGCCGCGCGGCCCGACCGCGGTGCGGTGTTCTGCCTGACGCTGCCCGTCATCGGCGCGGGCCAGGTGCAGCGTGCGTCGACGCTGGCGCTGGCGGCGGGTCTGGAGGCCCCGGTGCTCGCCCGCGTGCTCGTCGTCGACGACGAAGCCGAGCTCGCGGGCGTGATGCGCGAGATGCTGGAGTCCGCGGGCTACGAGGTCTCGACGGCCGAGTCCGGCGCGGTCGCGCTCGAACTGCTCGGCGCGGCGCGCTTCGACGCGGTCGTGTCCGATCTGCGCATGCCCGACATGGACGGGCCGGCGCTCTGGCGCCGGGTTCGCGAGGCGCAGCCCGCGCTGACCGAGCGCATGCTCTTCGTCACCGGCGACACGCTGTCGCCCGACGCCGCGGAGTTCTTCAGGGCGTCGGGTTGCGACGGGCTGGACAAGCCGTTCGCCAAGACCGACCTGCTGGCCAAGGTCGCGGCGCTGCTGCAGCGCCGCCGCGCCTGATGCGTCCGTTCGACGGCGAGGTGTCCGATTCGGTGCTCTTCGGCCTGCTGCGCAGCGACTGGTGCGCGCCGTGAGCGGACCCGACAAGCCGCCCGAAATAATTGAAACAAACGCGCCGGCGACCCGAAGCCTGGTCGAAACGAGCGCCGTGCACAGTCGGGACCAAGGTGCTTCGTGGCACATCACATTCAGGTCGCACCATGCCCTTGCTTTGCGCGCCCGCCACGGGCACCCACCGCTTGTCGATAGACTGCGCCACCCGCCCACATTCCTCAGGAACCGTCTCGATGAATCAGGCCGAAGGCAGCGCCCCTCCGATGGTGCTGGTCGTGGACGACGAGCCCGAGTTGCGCTCGCTGCTCGCCGAGTACTTCGGCCGCCACGGCTTCACCGTGCGCACCGCACCGGATGCGGCCGCGGCACGGGCGGCGGTGGCCGAGCAGGCGCCGGCGCTGGCCATCCTCGACATCAACATGCCCGGCGAGAACGGGCTGTCGCTGGCGCGCTGGCTGCGCGAGGCGCACCCCCGCATCGGCCTGGTGATGCTGACGACCGCGGGCGAATCGGTGGACCGCATCGTCGGCCTCGAACTCGGTGCCGACGATTACCTGCCCAAGCCCTTCGAGATGCGTGAGCTGCTCGCACGCGTGCGTGCGGTACTGCGGCGCGCCGAGGTGACGGCCACTGCCAGCGTGGCGTCGCCGGCGGCGCTGCCCGACACCCGCCGCGTCGCGTTCGGCGCCTGTCAGCTCGACCTCGACGAGCGCCGCCTGCTCGGCGCCGATGGCACCGACATCGAGATCAGCGCGGCCGAGTTCGACCTGCTCGCGCTGTTCGCGCGCCACCCGAACCGGCCGCTGAACCGCGACCAGATCATGGAGCAGGCGCACAACCGCGGCTGGGACGTGTTCGACCGCTCGATCGACCTGCGCATCATGCGGCTGCGCCGCAAGATCGAGCGCAACCCCGATAAGCCGGAGCTGATCAAGACCGTGCGCAACGTCGGCTACGTGTTCGTGCCCAGCGTCGACCCGGGCGCGCGCTGATGGTCGTGGCCGACACGGCGCCCGCGCTGCCGCCGCCCGATCTGGCGATGCTGCACGCGTTGCTCGACCACATCCCGGGTCGGGTGATCGTGATCGGCCCCGACCACCGCTACCTCTACGTCAACCGCGAGTTCCTCGACTTCATGGGGCTGCGGCCCGAGCAGGCGCTGGGCCATCACGTGTCGGAGTTGCTCGGCGACGAGATCTACCGCAGTTTCGCGCCGGTGGCCGAGCGCTTGTTCCGCGGCGAGTCGGTGCGCTGGGAAGGCTGGGTCGACTATCCCGCGCAGGGCCGCCGCTACATGCAGGAGCATCTGCTGCCGTACGCGCCGGGCGGCGGCGAGGTCCGCGCCGTGATGGCGTTCGGCCGCGAGTTCACCGAGCTGAAGCAGCGCGAGATCGAGCTCGCCGCCAGGCTGCAGGAGCTGCAGGAAAGCGAGGCGCTGAAGTCCGCGATCGTCGACCATGCGCTGGCCGCACTGATCACCACCGACGACCGCGGGCACATCGTCGAGTTCAACCCGTCGGCCGAGGCGATGTTCCAGTGCCGGCGTGGCGACGTGCTGGATCGCCCGGTCAGCGAGGTCATCATGCCGCCGCGCTTTCGAGCCCAGCACGAGGCCGGCATGCAACGCATGCAGGCGGGCGGTGAGGCGCGCGTGCTCGGCAAGCGCATGCAGTTGCACGCGCTGCGCGCGGACGGCAATGAGTTCCCGATCGAGATGGTGCTGTGGCGCACCGACGTGCGCGGCGCGACCTTCTACACCGCGTCCATGGTCGACGTGACCGAGGTCCACGCGGCCACGCGCGAGATCGATCGCCAGCGCGAGGCCCTGCGGCAGAGCGACAAGCTCACCGCGATGGGCAGCCTGCTCGCCGGCGTTGCGCACGAGCTGAACAACCCGCTCGCGATCGTGATGGGCCGGGCCAGTCTGCTCGAAGAGAAGTGCGAGGCGCTGCCCGAGCTGCAAGCCGATGCGCAGCGCATCCGCGAAGCCGCCGAGCGTTGTGGGCGCATCGTGCGCACCTTTCTGAACATGGCCCGCAGCCGGCCTTCGCAGCGCAGCCCGGTGACGATCAACGAGATGGTGCGCGCCGCGGCCGACATGCTGGAGTACGGCTACCGCAGCCATGGCATCGAGCTCGAGATGGACCTGACCGACGCGTTGCCGGCGGTCACCGCCGACGGCGACCAGATCGGCCAGGTCGTGATGAACCTGCTCGTCAACGCGCAACAGGCGCTGGCCGGTGCGCAGGGCGCACGCTGCGTGTGCGTGCAGACCGGGCTGGAGCCCCGGCGCGAGAGCCGCGAACCGCGTGTCTGGCTGCGCGTGTCCGACAACGGTCCGGGCGTGTCGGGGCTGGCGCGCGAACGTGTCTTCGAGCCCTTCTTCACGACCAAACCCGAGGGCGTGGGCACCGGGTTGGGCCTGGCGGTGTCGCGTTCGATCGCACGCGACCACGGCGGCGACCTGATGCTCGAGGCCGCGTCGCCGCAGGGTGGCGCCTGTTTTCGCCTGAGCCTGCCGATCAGCGGCGTGGCCGAGGTCGACACGGTGCCGGCCGCGTTGCCCGAGCTCGGCAGTTCGCTGCAGTCGCGCGTGCTGGTGGTCGACGACGAGCCCGAGCTGGCCGAGGTGATGCGCGACATGCTGGAGAGCGCGGGTCACGAGGTCGCGGTTGCCGAGTCCGGCGCGGTCGCGCTGGAGCTGCTCGCGACGGCGCGCTTCGATGCCGTCGTTTCCGACCTGCGCATGCCCGACATGGACGGCGCGGGCCTGTGGCGCGAGGTGTCGGCACGCCACCCCGTGCTGGCGCGCAGCATGTTGTTCGTCACCGGCGACACGCTTTCGCCGGACGCGCGCGAGTTCCTGCGCGGTGCGCGCTGCGCCTCGCTGGACAAACCGTTCTCCAGGGCCGATCTGCTGGCCCGGGTCGCGGAACTGCTGCGCTGAATCGCCTTATCTCAGGCGGTCGCGACCGGCGCGCGCGAGGCCTCGATCATCGTGCGGCTGACCACGCCATACATCGCGGTCCAGGCCTCGCGCACCTCGGGCGTGAAGGCGTCGCCCAGGCCTTGTTCGAGCGTGAGCAGCAGCGCGCCGCCGACGGTCGCGTAGTGCGCGGCCACGACACCGTAGCCGCCGTGGCGCGCGCCCAGGTTGCGCAGCACCGGCAGCAGCACCTGGGGTTTGTCGAGCAGGCCGACGGCGCTCGCGATCATGCTCATCAGCCGATCGCCTTGATGCACCATGTCGCCGCGAAACAGCGCGCGCAGCGACGGGTCGGCGGTGAACAGGTTGTTGTAGAAGATCGCAGCGGCCTGCGTGGCGATGGGTTGCACGAGCGCGAAGCTGCTGCGGACGAGCTGGACTTGATGGGCTTGCATGGGAGGTCCTGACGGTTCGGAGGGCTGGGGTTGCAGAGCGGTCACTGCTGGTAGAAGTAGTAGCAGCCGGCCAGGCTGGTCTTGGCCTGGCCGTTCTGCCCGGTCATCAGCAGCGCCGTCTTCTTCGGCCCGAGCTTCAGTTCGCAGGAGCGCATGCCATCGCTGGTCGTGCAGGTCATGGGCTTGCCGAGCTGCTGCTCGATCGCGGCGCGCACCTGCGCGAAGTCGGCGTTGACGACGAGCGAGAAACCCACGCCCATGCCGATGCTTTGCGGGTAGACCTGCGTGACCGCATGCCCCAGCGCCTGCATCGGCGTCTTCGGTGCGAACGCGTCGCCTTGCGGGCCGCGCTCGAAACGGCTCTCGAAGTAGCCGGCGAAGCGTGCCATGTGCGCGTCGTCGTCCTTCCAGTCGAACCAGGAGTCCTGGCACAGCGCGAGGCGCTGCAGCTGCGGTTCGTCGGCCGCGTGGGCGGTGGGGCTGGTGGCGATGCCGGCGAGCGTCGCTGCCGCAATGGCGAGCGCGAGGGTCTTCATGGTGGGCTGTCCTGGTGGCTGCGAAACATGGCCGAGATGCCATCAGGCGATGTTCGGCCGCCCACGTTTCAGCCGCATTTCACGGCCCGCTTCAGGACGATTCAATGGTTGCGCACCGTGCGGTGCGCCCGGCGTTACTGCATGAAGCCGATCGCGCCGCGCTTGCTGCGCGCATCGGGCAGGTCGCGTGCCTGCACGTGGTCACGGCGGTCAAGCTTGGCGTTGCCGAAACCCGTCATCCAGGCGCGGCGCATCTCGCGCGGCGCCATTTCGCTCATCAGGTCGAGCACGTCGCTGCGCGGCTCGGTCTCGAAGCGCTCGCCCCAGCCGTGGTCGGCACGGATGCCGCGGTACAGCCGGGCAGCGATGCGGCGCGCGGCGTCGCGGTCGGGTGCCTGCACCTCGTAGACGTTCATGCGGTTCAGGATGGGGTCGGGAATGGCGCGGCCGTCGTTCGCGGTCGCGACCCAGATCACCTGGCTCGCGTCAATGGGCACCTCGGCGAACTCGTCGGTGAAGCTGCCGGCGGTGTCGTGCTCGAGCAGGCTGTAGAGCGCACCCAGCGGGTCGTAGGCGTGTTCGCCACCGGCCTTGTCGATCTCGTCGACCACCATCACCGGGTTGGCGTACTGGCCATCGACCAGGGTCTCGAAGACCTTGCCGGGGCGCGCGCCCTTCCATTGGCTGGACGCGCCGCTGAGCAGCCAGCCGGCCGTCATCGAGCTCATCGACAAGAATCCCATGCCGGTGCCCAGCAGCACCGACAACTCGCGTGCGAAATGGGTCTTACCGACGCCCGGTGGGCCGAGCAGCAAGAGCGGCGTGATCTCGAGCGCATCGCGGCTGTCTTCGCACAGCGCGAGCTGGCGCTTGATGTCGTCGAGCACCTCGGTGAAGTTGGGCAGCTCGTCGTAGAGGTGGTCCATCACCGGCAGGCCCGAGGGCTTGACCTGGAAGCGGTCCGGGCCCTTCTCGAGCATGCGCTCGTAGGTGGAGCGCAGGCCTTCGTGTTCTTTCTGCGGCAGCTTGTCGAGCTTGCGGCCGACCTCGTCGACGCGGTAGACGCTGCGCATGCGCGCGATCGGCAAGCTGCCGGGCCGGGGGCCGACCGTGACCAGATCGTTGGAAGCGGGCATCGAGCGATCCTCCTTCAACATGCGCTGAGATCATTCAAGCACGAATTGCGTTCCACTGTCTCTTGAACAGCGGCGCAATCACCGGCTTGTTATTGCAGATTGCATGCCAGGCGAGAAGATTTGCCGCGTCTTACTTGACCCAGGTGTTCAGTTGAATGATGGGCAACAGCACAGCGAGCACGATCAGCATCACGACCGCGCCCATCGCGACGATCAGCAGCGGCTCGAGGATGGTCGCCATCTGCATCGCGCGGCGCTGTACCTCGGTGCCGAGCTGGCGCGCGGCGCGGTCCAGCATCAGCGGCAGCTGGCCGGTCTGTTCGCCCAGGCGCGAGAACATCGCGAGCAGGCCCGGGAAGCGTCGCTTGCCGGCCAGCGCCGAGGCGAGCGGTGCGCCTTCGCGCACTTGCACCAGCGCGTCCATCGCGTCAGCGCGCATCGCGCGGTTCGACAGCGTCTCGGCCGCCGCCTGCAAGGCCTTCAGGATGGGCACACCGGCGCCCGCCAGCATCGCCAGCGTGCCGGCGAAGCGCGCCGCGTTGTAGCCGCGCGAGAGCTTGCCGATCAACGGCAGCTCGAGCCAGCCGGCGTCGAAGCTCTGGCGGAAGAGTTCGTTGCGCAGCATCGTCATCAGCAGGCCGACGCCGGCGACGATCAGCAGCAGCACGGCCCAGCCCCAGTTGCGCAGAAAGCTGCTGATCGCGAGCATCGCGATCGTGAGCGCCGGCAGCGCGCGCTTCGAACTCGTGAACACCGAGGCGACCTGCGGCACGACGTAGGTGACGAGAAAGATCACGATCACGACCGCGATCAGCGACACGATGGCCGGGTACAGCGTCGCACCGATCAGCTTGGACTTGAGCTCCTGGCGTTCCTCGAGGTCGTCGGCGAGTCGTTCCAGCACCTTGCCGAGCGCGCCGCTCTGCTCGCCGGCCGCGACCACGCCACGGTAGACCTCGTCGAACTCGCGCGGTGCGCTGCTCAGCGCGCGCGCGAACGGCGAGCCGCTGTTGACCTCGCTGCGCAAATGAGCGACGAGCTCGCGCTGGCGCGGGTCTTCGGCTTCTTCGCTGAGCGCGGTCAGTGCGCGTTCGAGGGGCAGGCCGGCGCCGACCAGGCCGGCGAGCTGGCGTGTCCACACCGCCAGGCTGGTCGCGTTGAAGACGCGGCGCTTGAACTGCAGGCCCTGGCCCGAGGTGCCGGCCGAAGCCACCAACGTGACCGCCAGCGGCACCAGCGCCTGGGCGCGCAGCTGGGCGCGCGCGGCCTTGGCGTTCTCGGCATCGAGCAGGCCGGTGCTGGCCTTGCCCGCAACGTCCAGCGCTTCGAATTTATAGGCCGGCATCTCAGCAGGACCCGACGGCCGCCGGGCCGCCCCAAGGCCGGCGGCGCCCCCTCGGGGGGCAGGAGCGAAGCGACGTGGGGGCTGTCATTTCATTCGCGCGTGACGCGCATCACTTCTTCGGCGGACGTGATGCCTTCACTGACGAGCCGTTCGCCGTCTTCGCGCATCGAGCGCAAGCCACTCGCTTCGGCCGCGACGAAGATCTGCGATTCGGCGGCGCGGCCGTGGATCAGCGCGCGCACCTGGTCGTCCACCGTCATCAGCTCGTAGACGCCGGTGCGGCCCTTGTAGCCGGTGTTGCCGCACTCGGTGCAGCCGACCGGGTGGTAGCGGCCACGCGCGTCGATCTTCTTGCACACCGGGCAGAGCTTGCGCACCAGGCGCTGCGCGAGCACGCCGATCAGGCTGGAGCTGAGCAGGAACGGCTCGACGCCCATGTCGATCATGCGCGTCACGGTGCTGGGCGCGTCGTTGGTGTGAACCGTGGCGAGCACGAGGTGGCCGGTCAGCGAGGCCTGGATCGCGATCTGCGCGGTCTCGTAGTCGCGGATCTCGCCGATCATGATCACGTCCGGGTCCTGGCGCAGGATCGCGCGCAGCGCCTTCGCGAAGGTCAGGTCGATCTTCGGATTGACCTGGGTCTGGCCGATGCCGGGCAGCTCGTATTCGACCGGGTCTTCGACCGTCAGGATGTTGGTGCCGGCGGTGTCGACGCGGCCCAGCGACGCGTACAGCGTCGTCGTCTTGCCCGAGCCGGTGGGGCCGGTCACGAGCACGATGCCGTGCGGCTGCTGCACCAGCTTGTCGAACTTCTTCAGCACGTCGCCGCTCATGCCCAGGGCTTCGAGCGTGAACTTCGATTCGCCCTTGTCGAGCAGGCGCAGCACCGCGCGCTCGCCGTGCGCCGAGGGCAGGGTCGAGACCCGCACGTCGACCGCACGGCCGCCGATGCGCAGCGAGATGCGGCCGTCCTGCGGCAATCGGCGCTCGGCGATGTCGAGCTCGGCCATGATCTTCAGGCGCGAGATCAGGGCCGCGTGCAGCGCCTTGTTGGGTTGCACCACTTCGCGCAGCGTGCCGTCGACGCGGAAGCGCACCGAGCTGCTGCGCTCGTAGGGTTCGATGTGGATGTCGGAGGCGCCGTCCTTCGCGGCCTGCGTCAGGAGCGCGTTGAGCATGCGGATGATGGGCGCGTCGTTGCTGGCTTCGAGCAAGTCCTCGATCGCCGGCAGCTCCTGCATCATGCGGCTCAGGTCGACGGCGCTCTCGACCTCGCCGATCACGGTGGCGGCACTGGACTCGCTGCCTGCGTACGCGACGGCGATGCGGTTCGCCAGCGATGCCGCGCCTTCACGCTCGAGCGCGTCGACCTCGTACAGCCGCAGCACTTCGCTGAGTGCCGGCAGGCCGACCGATTCGGGCGCCCAGAGCACGAGCCGACCGCCGTCGTCCTCGAGCAGCAGCGTGTGCGCCTTGGCGTAGGCGTAGGGCAGGGGATGGCGGGCACCCATGGTCGTCGGCCTCGCTCAGTTGCTCTTCGGCGCGGACGCCGGCTCGGGTGGCGCCGAGGCCGGCACCGACGGCACCAGCGCCGGCGGCGGCGGCACGCTGTCGCCCAGCGGCCGCGGCACGCCGGTCGGGCCGGTGCTGTCGGGGCGGACAGCCGGCAACAGCGGCGACTCGTTGATCTGCAGCACGCCGCTCGGGGTCGGCTGCGCGTTCAGCTGCTCGGCGCGGATGTAGTCGTAGCGGTCCAGCGAGACCTTGTTCGACGCGGCCTGGTCGCGCATCACGACCGGGCGCAGGAACACCATCAGGTTGGTCTTCTTGCGCTCGCGCGTCTCGCTGCGGAACAGCGCGCCGAGGTAGGGGATGTCGCCCAGCAGCGGCACCTTGGACTTGGTCGTGTTGTAGGTGTCTTCGATCAGGCCGCCAAGCACGATGATCTGGCCGTCGTCGACGACGATGGTCGAGTCGATCGAGCGCTTGTTGGTGGTCGGGCCGGCGTTGTCGGTGCCGACCGCGGTGGTGGTCGCCACCGACGACGACTCCTGGTAGATCGTCATGCGCACGGTGCCGTTCTCGCCGATCTGCGGCTTGATCTTCAGCGTGATGCCGACGTCCTTGCGCTCGATGGTCTGGAACGGGCTGGTCGTGCCGGTGCCGGTGGTGGTGTACGAGCCGGTGACGAAAGGCACGTTCTGGCCGACCACGATCTTGGCCTCTTCGTTGTCGAGCGTGACCAGGTTCGGCGTCGACAGGATGTTGGTGCCCGAGGTCGAACTCAGCGCCTGCGCCAGCGCGCCCAGCGTGTAGTAGTTGCCGATCTTGTGCGCCAGGCCGATGTTGAAGCCCGCGTTCGGCAGCGCCGAGGTCAGCGCCGTGCCCACGCCGCTGGAGCCACCGGCGAGCGCGACGCTGCCGGTCAGGATGTTGTTCAGGCCGGTGCCGAAGTTCGTGCCCGCGCCGATGACGTTGCTGTCCCCCTTGCTGCCGAGGAGGCCCTGCCACTGGATGCCGAAGCTCGCGGTCTGGCTCGGGTCGACCTCGACGATCAGCGACTCCACGTAGACCTGGGCACGGCGCGAATCGAGCTGGTCGATGACGGCGCGCAACTGCCGGTACATCGGCTCGGGTGCGGTGATGATCAGCGAGTTCGTCGCCGGGTCGGCCTGCACGAAGCCGCCGGTGGACGGCGACGCCGAGGCCGACACCGGTGTCGAGGCCAGCGACGTGCTCGAGCCCGAGGTGGTGCCGCTCGTGTTGTTCAGGTTGGTGGTGGGCGAGGCCAGCGGCGAGCTCCCGCTGCTGCCGCTACTGCTCCCGCCCCCCGAGCCGCCGCCGTAGGCCGCGCGCAGCACGGTCGCCAGCTTGGTGGCGTCGGCGTTGCGAAGGTAGACGACCCACACGTTGCCGGCCGCGCCGGCCGACGGCACCGCCCGGTCGAGCTTGTCGACGAGCCCGCGGATCGCCGCCAGCCGCGCCGCGTTGGGCGCGCGCACCAGCAGCGAGTTGCTGCGCGCATCGACCAGCACCGAGGCGGTGGCCGTGCCGGTCGCGCCGGGTGCGGCGCCCGGCGTGGCAGCGGCGCCGGTGCTGTCGGTCAGGCGCTGCACCAGCGCGGCGATGTCGGCCGCGACCGCGTACTTGATCGGAATGACCTCGACGTCGCCGGAGGCCGGCGTGTCCATCGCCGTGATGATCTTGCCGATGCGCGCGAGGTTGTCGGCGTAATCGGTGACGACCAGCGTGTTGTTGCCCGGGTTGGCGTTGATCGTGTTGTTCGGGCTGATCAGCGGACGCAGCACCGGCACCAGGTTGTTCGCGTTCTCGTAGTTGAGCTTGTAGATCTGCGTCAGCACCTGGTCGCCGCCGCGGCTCGGCCGCTCACCGACATTCACGGTGCCGGTCTGCAGCTTCGCATCGGCTTCGGGCACGATCTTGTACAGGCCGCCGACCTCGACGACGGTGAAGCCCAGCCCGCGCAGGTTGGCGAGAAAGGTGGCGTAGGCCTCGCGTGGCGTCAGCGGGGTTTCGCTGTACAGCGTCATGTTGCCCTTGACGCGGGGGTCGACGATGAACTGCTGCTTCAGGATCGCCGACATGGCGCGCGCCACGCCTTCGATGTCGGCGTTGACGAAGTTCAGCGTGACGGCTTCGCTGCGCGCACGCGCCGGGGCGCCTTGCGCGAACGCAATCGATACCGGCAGCAATGACGAAGCCAGCATGGCCGCAGCCAGAGCCGCGGGCAGCATTCGGCCGTGTGGGGAAACTGTTGCGCGTGGCTTCATGCTCATCCGATCGAAATGACGGACCGCGCGTTGTCGCGCCGCCCGATGATGTTCAGCAGGTTGCTCAGTGCCGCCTCTTCGGTCGCGCCGGCACGCGCTTCACCGCGAAAGCGCACACCGGCCGGGCCCACGGTGCCGCTGCCGCTGAGTTTGAGGGCGCCGTCCAGCGTGGACAGCTGCAGCGTCGAGATGCCGGGGTTGGCCGCGTCGCCCGCCAGCGTCATGCGGTAGCTGCCGAGGCTGTCGAGCGTGGACAGGCGCGACGAAACGCCCATCACTTCGAAGTCGGCCCGGCCGTCGACCACCAGGCGGCCTTGCACCGACTCCATGCGCAGGCCCGGCGACACCAGTCGCACAGTGCCGCCGAGTTGCATCGTGTTCCACGGCGTGCCGAGACCGCCGAGCAGCGCGGTCGGCCACTGACCGACCCAGCCGGACGGCGGCACGAGCAGGTACTCGACGCGGCCGAAGCCCGGTCGCACCTGCAGCGCCACCGTGCCGTTGAGGCAGCAGGCGTGCTGCAACTGGAGTTCCAGGCCGAGCCCGCGCAACCGCATGGTCCAGCTCAGGCGGCCGGGCAGCGAACTCGCATCGCGGCTGCCTTCGCCGCCGGTCAGCACCGCGACCGCGCTGCCCGACCAGACCGTGCCGCGTGCGTCGGCCAGCAGCACGCGCTGCTGCGTGGCCGTGGCGACGGCATTGGCCAGCCAGGCCGCCGGGGCGTAGGCGAGCACGGCCAGCAAGGCGCCGACGACGACGCCGACAAGGGCCCAGCGGACGCCGGCGTGGCGCGACTTGTCCCACGAGATTTCGGCAAAAGTCGACTCACCCCAGCCGGTTGCGGCGACCGTGGGGCTGAAGAGGTTGCGGGCGCGCTTGCGCCGCAGACGCATCATGACGAGCCTCCGAGCGTCACGCCGAGCGTGCCGTTGTAGCCGCTCTGACCACGTTGCAGCTGCGCGTCGACCGGTCGCGCCCGCGCGCCGCTGCGCGCCTCGACCAGCCAGGCGCGCAACGCTTCGGGGCTCACGCCGGTGAGCGTCAGGGTGGCGCGGTCGCCTTGCAGCGTCAGCCGCGCGTTGCCGCCGAGGCGATCGGTGGCGGCCTTCAACGCGGCGGCGGCCTGCGTCGGCGAGACGCGTGCAGCACCGCGCAGCGTGCCGCTTTCGGCGGCGATGCGCTGCATCTGCTGGTACTGGGCTTCGAGCCGGTCGAGCTGCTCCGGGGCTTCGCGCGCGGTGCGCAGCGCGGGTTGCACGCACAGGCTCCAGACGGCGAACAGGCCCAGCACGAGGGCGACGACGATCACCGCTTGACGCTCGCGCGGCGTGCGTGCCACCCACCACGCCGTGCCCTGCTGGCGCAGCGTGGCGATGCCGGGTGAGGCGCTCATCGATTCGGCATTCATGAGCGGCTCCCGGGACGCGCGCGGCTCAGTGTCAGCCGGCCTTCGCTGGATTCGACGGCCCAGCCGCCCGGGCCGAGCAGGCTGCGGAACTGCGCGATCTGTGCGTCGCTCCAGCCGGCCGCCGACAAGGTCAGGCGGCCCGGCTCGAAGCGCAGCGTGTCGACCGGCGGGCGCTCGGGCGGCCACGCCGACGCGGCGGCTTGCAGCATGGTCTCAAGGTCGCTGTCGCCGGGCTTGCCGGCGAGTGTGCGCAGGGCCTGGGTTTCGCGCTGCATCACGGCGTCGGCGTCGCGCTGCACGTCTTGCGGGCTGACGTTTGGGTAGGTCGCCTTGACCAGGCTTTGCATCGCGGCCTGCTTGGTCTCGATAGCGCCGCGCTGGTGCCAGGCCCACAGGTTCAGGCCGATGACTTGCGCGATCAGCAGTGTGACCAGCCCGTAGCGCACCGGCCGCCATTCGCGGCTGAAGAACTGGCGCGCCGAATCGCGCAGCGCACGCGCGCCGCGGTTGCTGCGGGCGAGCTCGAACTGGCGCAGGTTCCACAGGCTGCGCGCCGCCTGCAGCAAGCGCTGGCCGGGCGCCATCACACGCACCGGCGCGCCGAGCCAGGCCTCGGCCGCGGCCACCGCACCTGGCGTTGCGCTCCAGCGCGTTTCGGGCGGCGCCGGTTGCGGCACCAGCGCGCGTGCGAGGCCACCGTGCAGGCGCACGCTGGCGACGCCGTCCGGGTGGGCCCAATTCAACGCGATGCCGTGGGCGACGCCACCGGGCAGCTCTTCGGTTTCGGCGAAATGACCCAGCGGCGGATCGTCGGGCCAGGCCATCGGCACCACGCGGTCGACGAAGACCTCGGCCTTCTCGAGCGCCGCCAGCTCGGCGCGCAGCCAGCGCCGCGACACGGCCGCGACCCAGGTCGGCTGGCCGGCGACGGCCTCGGGCGCGAGCGCGAGGTGCACGTCGTCGGCGTCTTCGAGCAGCGCATCTTCGAGCACGCCGCCCAGGGCTGCCCGCAGGCGCGCGGCCGGGGCCTTGGGCAGCGTGATGCGGTGCCAGCTGACGTCGGCATCGGCCAGCACCGCGACCACGCTCGTCGCCTTCGGCAGCAGCGCCGCAGCGCAGCGGCCCTGCGATTCGAGCGCCAGGCCGTCCGGGCTCATCACGTAGCTGAACTCGGTGGACAGGCCGCTCGCGGAGGGCTCAGGCTCACCCGTGCTGCCGCGCAGGTGCTGGCGCTGGGGGATCTGGACGACTAGGGTGGACATGGGCAGGTGGGTTCAGAACTCCGCGCATTGTAGGCACGCGCGGGTTACAAATCGAAGTGAATCAACGACTTACGGGCTCTTGCTGTAGCGCGCTCGCAGCGTCATCCACCAAGCTGCTCGAGGCTGGCCACGCGCTCGCGGTACACGATCGTGCTGGTGTAGTCGGCCAGCCGGTTCAGCAGCGTGCGTTCGACGAGCACGCGGTCCGACAGCCGCAGGCGGGCGCGCACCTCGAAGTAGCTCGATCTGACCGCGAGCACGTTGGTGGTCGCCGACGCAGTCGAACCGGCCTGCGCCATAAAAGCGTCCACGGTCTTGAACGGCGTGCGCTGGCGTACCTGCACGAGGTTGGTGGCGGTCGCCGAATCGATGCCGACGACGGCGGCGAGTACCTCCGGCGATGCGGTGTTCACGTTCACCGGCGTCTGAGCAGCGTTCGGCAGCAGCAGCACGTAGGGTTGCAGCGCCTGCACCGACGCCTTGTCGATGCCCAGCCAAGTCAGCTGGGCGACGTTGCCGGGTTGCAGCGGTGCCGCCGCCGCCGTGCCGACCGTGGCGTCGCGCAGACCGGTGGCGATGCGCTGCGCGATGCCGGACTCGATGCCGACGGTCTGGCACAAGCGCTCCAGCGTCGCGATCTCGAGCGGGACGATCTTGCCGCCACTGACGAGGTTGCCGAGGTTGTAGCGCGCCTGCGCGTCGCTGATGTCGCCGGACAGGAAGGCTTCGGGGCCGTCGTCGGCATTCGATTTGTCCACCGCCAGAAAGGTCGACAGGCGTGCCTCGGCCAGCGGCGTCGCCCAGGGCTCGGTCAAGGCCGTGAACTGGCGGCCGTTGCTGCCGCGTCCGTCTTCACGCAGGATCATCTTCGCGAAGTCGAGCGCGCCCGAAAGTATCCAGGCCGACTGCGCGCGTGCGCGCTCGGCAGCCTCGACCTGCACCGCGCGCCATTGCTGCCAGACCATCGCCGCGGCGAGCGTGGCCACCAGCGTAACGATGATCATCGCGGTGAGCAGCGCGGCGCCGCGCTGATGTCGACGAGAAGGGGCGCGGCGCGTCGTCACGTCAGGGCCTGACCAATGTGTCGCGGGTCAGCTCGCCGTTGAAGCCGCTGCCCGCCTCGAAACTCAGCACGATGCGCACGCCCTTGGGCAGGGCCAGGTTGTTCCCGTTGCTCTGCAGGTCGCCGGTTGACTGGCAGTTGGCCCAGCCGTTGCCCTGGTAAAAATAGACCTGCCAGGCGCTCAGGCCGGTCAGGGTGCGCAGGTTGCCGGGCTCGCCGCCTTGCAACTGCAGGCTGCGCAGCCAGCTGTCCTGTAGCGCACCGACGGTCGTGACGGCCGGGCCGGCCCAGCGCTCCCAGTTCGAGCCGTTGGTTCCGGGCCGCAGCGACCAGGCGACGACCTGCAGCCCGTCAGGCGTGCGGCGCGTCAGGCGCACGGTGGCGCCATCGCAACTCAGTGCGAGTGGAACGATCTTCTTGTCTCCGGTTGACGCTGTTTCCTGGATCGACGCGAGGTCTTGGTCCCATTGCGCGATCACGGTGTTCAGCCGCAGTGTCTTTTCGAGACGTTCCTGACTCGCGTTGCGGGTGCGCACGATGCCGTCCACGCCTTGCCACGCCATCACCGCCATGATGGCCATGATGACCATCGCGACCAGCACCTCGATCAGCGTGAAGCCGCGCTGCGCCGCCTTCATTTGCGCAGCACCGTCGTGAGGTTGAGGATGGGGGTGCCGGCGTCGTCGGCGACCCGGGCGTCGACGTTGTAGAAGAGCGGGTTGGGCGTGGGTCGCACGACCAGGAGGCCGCGGTAGTTCTGACCGAGCTCGACGCAGCTGAACTCCGAGTCGCCGATGGGCGGCGTCAGACCGCTCATGCGCAGGCCGGCGAGCTGGTTGTCGGCGCACCACTGCGCCGCACTCACGTTGGCCAGGCGCTCGGTGTTGCCGGTCAACGCGCCGGCGGCCTTGATGCCCGCGCCCAGCGTGATCGCGACGATGGTGAGGGCGACCAGCACCTCGATCAGCGTGAAGCCGCGCACCGAGGACTTCATCGCTGCACCGGGTCGGTGTTGACGACGAAGGGCCCGAGGCCATCGGTCGCGAGCGTCAGCGTCTGCTCGTCGAGGTGCAGCACGATGCGCTGTGCGCCGATCAAGGGCTCGGGGCCGAGCAGCACCGCGCTCGCAGCGGTCACGTCGGCGGTCACGCCGGCGGTGAGCCAGCGCGTCGGTCGGTCGTTCGACGGCGGCAGCCCGACGAAACGAAAACCGGCGACGCCTTCGATGCCCGAGCGCGGCTCCCAGCTTGCCGCGAGCCCGGCGGCGCGGGCTTCGGTGCGGGCCGATTCGAGCAGTGCGACCAGGCGCGCGCCCTCGTGTTCGAGCCGGGTGGCGGCCGGGTCACGCAGCGCCAGGCTCGCGACGGCGCTGGCGATCGCGATCAACACCACGACGACCATCAACTCGATCAGCGTGAAGCCGGCTTGGCGGGTCTTCACGCTGCGCTCCGTTTCACCGCGGCGATCTCATTGCCAGGAGCCGATGTCGGCGTTCTTGCCCTCGCCACCGATCACGCCGTCGGCCCCGAAGCTGTAGACGTCGATCTCGCCCTTCAGGCCCGGGCTGGCGTACTGGTACGCGTGGCCCCAGGGGTCGTTGGGCAGCTTGTCGAGGTAGGGCTTCCAGTTCTGCGGGATCGCGCCGACCGTCGGCTTGGCGACCAAGGCCTGCAGGCCCTGTTCGCCGCTCGGGTAGCGCTGGTTGTCGAGCTTGTAAAGTTTCAATGCCTGCATCAGGTTGTTGACGTCGGTGCGCGCCGCGGTGACGCGCGCGTCGTCGGCGCGCTCGAGCACATTGGGCACGATCAACGCAGCGAGCACGCCGATGATGACGAGCACGACCATCAGTTCGATCAAGGTGAAACCGCGCGCCAGGCGTGCGGTGGTGGGGTTTCTGGCCAAGGTCATGTGGGGTTCCTGCCAGCGCGTGCGCCGGGGTTGTGATCTCGATCAATCATAATCAATCATGGTTGCTCGATTGTCAGCGTTCATCCTCTGGGCCCTGGTCGCCGCCACTGCGGTGTTCTGGGGTCTGCGCCTGCTGGTGACCGCGCCGGCAGCGCCCGCGTATGCGGTGCCTGTCGGTGAGGCGACCGCGGTGCGTGGCGACCTCGCGCGTTTGCTCGGCAGTGCGCCGGTCGCTGTGGCCGCGGCCACTGCCTCGCCCGAAGCGAGTTCGCGCTTCAAGCTGCTCGGCATCATGGCGCCGAAGAACACGTCGGGCACGGTCGAGGCGCACGGCGTCGCGTTGATCGCGGTCGATGGCAAGATGGCCAAGGCCTATGCGGTGGGCGCGCATCTCGACAATGACCTCGTGCTTCAGTCGGTCAGCCTGCGCACCGCGTCGATCGGATCGGGGCAGGGCGCTCCCGCTATCACGCTCGAGCTGCCGCCGCTGGCCGCGGCAGCGACCGGCAAGCTGCTCGCCGGGGGCATGTCGGGCGCCGCGCCGCCGGCGATCACACCGCAGATCGTGCCGCAACTGGCGCCTCAGCCTTTGCCGCAGGCGTTGCCTCAGCCCCTGCCGGTGCCCCCGACAGATCTGTCACTGCCGACGCGGCCCGAGCCGGGCGCGGCGACCAAGTAGCGCGCCGTTCCCCGCCTTGCGTCAAAGCGGCGTGGCGGGCTCGATGGTCGTGATGATGGGCACCGGGTGCGTCGGGCCGGCTTCTTCGCCCTCGGCGACTTCGGTCAGCAGGGCCGCGGCACTGCGCACCAGCGGCCACGCCAGCGTGGCGCCGGTGCCGTCGGTGCTCTCCATGCCGAGTTCGAGCAGCGCGGAGGCATGGAACAGCGCCAGCGCCTGGTCCAGGCCCTGGTGGCTGTGGCTGCGGCAGTAGACGCAGTAGTCGGTGACCGCCGGCGCGATGCGCGCGGCCACCATCAGCGCGGCGCAAGCCGGCATGCCGTCGATCACGATCAGGTGGCGCTTGCTGCCGGCCACGAGCATCACGCCGACCATCATCGCCATCTCGAAACCACCGAACGCGGCCAGCACCTCGACCGGGTCGATGACGTCTTTGTGACGTGCCTGAGCGTTCTGCAGGATGCCGAGCAGGTGGGCGAGGTGGGACTCTTCCATGTCGGGGCCGGCGATCAGCAGGTCACTGAGGTTGGCCCCGGCCAGCCGCGAGAGCACCAGCGCGGCGCTCTCGTGCGAGCCCAGGCCGACGCCCGCGCAGATCACCGAGTTGCCGACCAGCGAGTCGGCGATTTCCATGCCGGCACGGATCGCCGCGTGGGCCTGGTCGAGCGACATCGCCGAGGTGACGCGCGCGTTGCGCGTGCCGTGAGCGATCTTGCGCGCCAGCAGGCGTGCGTGCGGGTTCACCGACTCGGCGACGCCGCAGTCGACGACCGAGAGCTCGAGCCCCTGGATGCGCGCGAACACGGCGACCGGGAGTTGCGACGTCAGCAACTGGTTCGCCAGCGCCGCGGTCGAGTGGCTGCCGGCCGGCCCGCCCAGGCCTTCGACGGCCAGCCCATGGTCGGCCGCGAAGATCGCGATCTGCGGCGCGCGAAAACGCGGCTTCAGCGTGTTCTGGATCAGACCCAGGCGCACCGCCAGCGCTTCGAGTTCGCCCAGGCCGCCGGTCGTTTCGGCGCGGCGCGCGAGCTTGCTGCGCAAGGCCTGTTCGAGCAGCGGATTCGAGGTGGGGCTGATGAGCGAGCGATTGACCGACATGGGCGTCCGAGGATTCAAGCGACCGGTGATTGTGAACTGCTGCACATCATTTGTGGAATCCGAAGCCAGTCGCGTGCCAGGGTCAACCCACGAGGCTCAGCGCAGGAACAGCCGGTACACCGGGTTGTTGGTCTCGTCTGCGCACGGATAGGCCAGGCCTTCGAGGAAGCTGCGGAACGCGCGGGCGTCGGCACGCGGCACCTGGATGCCGACGAGGATGCGGCCGTGGTCGGCACCCTGGTTGCGGTAGTGGAACAGGCTGATGTTCCAGCCCGGGTGCATGCTGGTGAGAAAGCGCATCAGCGCGCCCGGGCGCTCGGGGAACACGAAGCGGTACAGGCGCTCGTCGTGCGCGAGCTCGGTGCGGCCGCCGACCATGTGGCGCAGGTGCTCCTTGGCCAGTTCGTCGTCGGTCAGGTTCAGCGTGTCGAAGCCGTGGCGGGTGAACAGCTTGGCGAGCTTGGCCGGCTCGGCCCGGTTGGTGGTCGACAAGCCGACAAACACGTGGGCCTGTTTCGAGTCGGAGATGCGGTAGTTGAACTCGGTCACCGCGCGCGGCCCGAGCAGCGCGCAAAAGCGCTTGAAGCTGCCGCGTTCCTCGGGGATGGTGACGGCGAACAGCGCTTCGCGTTCCTCGCCCACTTCGGCGCGCTCGGCGACGAAGCGCAGCCGGTCGAAGTTCATGTTCGCGCCGCAGGTGATGGCGACGAAGGTCTTGCCCTTGCAGTGGTGCGTGGCTACGTACTGCTTGATCGCTGCGACGCCCAGTGCGCCCGACGGTTCGAGGATGCTGCGCGTGTCCTGGAACACGTCCTTGATCGCGGCGCAGGCGGCGTCGGTGTCGACCACGACGTAGTCGTCGACCAGGTCGCGGGCCAGGCGAAAAGTCTCTTCGCCGACCAGCTTGACCGCGGTGCCGTCGGCGAACAGGCCGACATCGTTCAACTGCACGCGCTTGCCGGCCTTGACCGAACGCAGCATCGCGTCGGAGTCGTGCGTCTGCACGCCGATCACCTTGATCTCCGGGCGCACCGATTTGATATAGGCCGCCACGCCCGAGATCAGGCCGCCGCCGCCGATCGCGACGAAGATCGCGTCGATGGGGGCTTGGTGCTGGCGCAGGATCTCCATCGCGATCGTGCCCTGGCCGGCGATCACGTCGGGATCGTCGAAGGGGTGAACGAAGGTCAGGCCGTGTTTCGCTTCGAGTTCCAGAGAATGCAGATAGGCGTCGGAATAGCTGTCGCCGAACAGCACCACCTCGCCGCCGTGCGAGCGCACCGCGTCGACCTTGAGTTGCGGCGTCGTCACCGGCATCACGATCATCGCTTTGCAGCCCAGGCGCTTGGCCGCCAGCGCCACGCCTTGCGCATGGTTGCCGGCCGAGGCGCAGATCACGCCGCGCTTGAGCTGGGCCGGGCTCAAGTGCACCATCTTGTTGTACGCGCCGCGCAGCTTGAAACTGAACACCGGCTGGGTGTCCTCGCGCTTCAGGTAGATCTGGTTCGACAGGCGTTGCGACAGGTTTTTCGCCAGATCCAGCGAGGTCTCGATCGCGATGTCGTAGACGCGTGCCGTCAGGATCTTCTGCAGGTAATCGGCCAGCGTCAGCGGCGTGCTTCGTGGCGGGGTTTTCTTCTTCGGGGCGGCCATGCGCGTCGTCTCCAGGGGCCAGGGATTTGCGGCGCCGCATCATACGTCGCGCCCGGCGCGCGGCGTCCCAAGAAAAAAGCCCAAGGCATTGCTGCCTTGGGCTGAATCCACCAATGGAGGAGGTGGAGGAGACAAACGGTGCGGTGAGACCCGAAGAGCCGGTTCGGTTTTGATCAATCACCGCGTACAAACAGTGTAGATGCTTTTTTGTTGCGCTGCAATAAATTGGGCCCGGTCTTTTAGGGATTGGCTTCAGGGTTTGCGGGCGCTGTGCACAATGGATGCGCTGAGCCGCCCGTGTCTGGTGCGGTACGCACGAGGACAGCCAATGAACTGCACCATCAACTGGATGCCTGCCAACGGCATGGCGTTTTCGGCCGAGACCGGCAGCGGCCATCTTTTGATGATGGACGGCGCGCCTGACGGCGGCGGTCGCAATCTCGCGCCGCGGCCGATGGAAACGGTGCTGGCCGGTACCGGCGGGTGCACCGCCTACGACGTCGTGTTGATCCTGCAGCGTGGTCGCCACGACGTGAGGGGCTGCCAGGTGGTTGTCACTTCCGAGCGTGCGAGCGCTGACCCGAAGGTGTTCACGAAAATCCACATGCACTTCGTCGTCACCGGTCCGCTGCTGACCGACACGGCCGTCGAACGTGCGGTCCAGTTGTCGCACGAGAAGTATTGTTCGGCCAGCATCATGCTGGCGAAGACCGCCGAGATCACGACGAGCTTCGAGATCAAGCGCGACTGAACGCGCGTGGGATCAGATGCGGTGTGCGGTGCTGGTCATGACCCGTGCCGCCATGCGCATGGCCCAGCGCACCGGCGCTGGCAAGGTGGCCGCGCCCGCCGCCTGAGCCTGGGCGCCATGGCGCGCCTCGTCTTCCTTCATCGCCTGCACGACGGCGCGTGAGGCCAGATCGGCGTCCGGCAGGCGCTGCAAATGGTGTTCGAGGTGTTGCTCGACCTGGCGCTCGGTTTCAACCACGAACCCCAGGCTGACTGCATCGCCGATCCGCCCGGCGAGCAGCCCGATGCCGAATGCGCCGGCATACCAGAGCGGGTTCAACAGACTGGTGTGTGCACCGAGCTCGCGCAGGCGCTGCTGCGTCCAGGCCAGGTGATCGGTTTCCTCGCGCGCGGCGTGCTCGAAATGCACGCGCAACGCCGGATCGCGCGTCGCCAGCGCCTGTGCGGTGTAGAGCGCCTGCGCGCAGACCTCGCCGACGTGGTTGACCCGCATCAGCGCGCCGGACAGGCGGCGTTGGGCGTCATCAAGCAGCGGCCCAGGTTCGACGGGGGACGGGCACGGACGCGCCGCATGGCTGGCGCCCGAGAGGGTGCGCAGTGTGCTGTCGGTAGCGTTCAGCAATGGGTCGAGCGTGAGCACGGCAAGGTCAGCTTGGACATCGTGGCGGAAGAATAGCGCAGGCGCTGCAGCGAGCTCATGTGAACCGGGCGGCCTGCGGCCGGCGATGCCGATTCAAGCCGCGCGAGCCTGTTCGCCGGCAGCGGCGGCCTCTTGCGAAGCTCGTTGTGCTCAGACAACATAAAATCCTTTTTTGACCGGCAAGGCTTTCCAGTACACGGCCCCTCTGGTGCAATACACACAACTTCCGCTGAGGGGGTTGTGCCTGATCTGCCCAACGAGGGTGATTCGTGATCGGGACCTCTTGTTCAACCTAGGAGATAGTTGCAATGAAAAAATCTCTGCTCGCTCTCGCAGTTCTGGGCGCTTTCGCTGGTGTCGCATCGGCTCAATCGTCTGTCACCCTGTACGGCACCGTCGACCTGAGCGCCAAGTACGTGAAGAACGACGGCTCGGCCAAGCGTTATTCGCTGAGCCAAGACGGCATCAACAGCAGCCAACTTGGCATCAAGGCCACTGAAGACCTCGGTGGCGGCCTGAAGGCCGGCTTCGTGCTGCTGTCGGGCATCAATGCCGACACCGGTTCGGCCAACGGCCAGTTCTGGAATCGCCGTGCCACGGTCAGCCTGTGGGGCAACTTCGGTGAAGTCCGCCTCGGCCGCGACTACACCCCGACCTTCTGGAACAACACGGTCTTTGATGCCTTCGGCACCAACGGCCTGGGTGATTCGAGCCACGTTCAGCAACTGGGTGTTGGCACCTTCGTTCGCGCCAACAACAGCATCGGCTACTTCCTGCCGTCCGGCATCGGCGGCGTGTACGGCCAAGTCATGGCTGCAGCCTCTGAAGGCGCGTCCGGCCCGACGCCGTACGGCACGGGCACGGCTCAAGTCGGTGCGAACCCGGGTCGCTATGTTGGTGGTCGCGTCGGTTTCGCCGCCGGCCCGTTCGACGTCGCTGCCGCGTACGCCAACCAGCGTCTGGATGCGATCGCTGGCGCGCCGAGCCAAAAGACCCTCAACATCGGTGGTTCGTATGACCTGGGCGTCGTCAAGCTGATGGGCTACTTCGACCGCGACACGCTGAGCTACACCGGTGTCGACAAGAAGGAAAACCGCTACTCGTTCAGCGCAGTGGTGCCCGTCGGCCAGAGCGAAATCCATGCCGGCTACGAAGCCAGCAAGCTGGACTCCCTTGGCGTCACGACCAAGATCGACCAGTTCGCTCTTGGCTATGTGTACAACCTGTCCAAGCGCACCGCTGTGTACGCCACGGCAGCACGCCTGAGCAACAAGAACGCGACGTCGAACTCGGTCACCAGCGGCACGGCGCAAACGGCCGCTCCGACCGCAGGCGGCAAGTCGAGCGGTGCCGAATTCGGCCTGCGTCACTTCTTCTGATCGGGCGCTTGCCTCGCGCAAGCTTCTGGCAGAATCAAAAGGCCGCCTTCGGGCGGCCTTTTCTTTGTCGTGACGATTCTGCGCACGCTGACACCACACATGGGGCATTCCCCTTTGACGGTTGGCGCGCGTTTTGCTCTCATCGATATGCGCGGGCCGTGTGATCCGGCTCGTTGCGATGACTCCCGCCGTTCACAGACCCCGCTGCCCATTGCGGCTTGTGGGGTGACCGCTCAACGACTCCCACGATGCTTGTTTTCGTTCTCCGTCGCCTTGTTCAAGCCGTGATCGTGATGCTCGCGGTCGCGTTCATCGCCTTCATGCTGTTTCAATACGTCGGCGATCCGGTCACCAACATCCTGGGGCAGGACGCGACGCCCGAGCAACGCGAGCAATTGCGTGCCGACCTCGGCCTGGACAAGCCGTTTCCGGTCCAGTTCGCGCGTTTCATCGGCAAGGCGGTTCAGGGCGAGTTCGGCCTGAGCCTGCGCCAGGGGCGCAAGGTGTCGTCCTTGATCGCCGAGCGCCTGCCGGCGACGCTCGAACTCTCGTTCACCGCCGCCTTCATCGCGCTCGTGTTCGGTATCCCGATGGGCGTCTATGCGGCGTTGCGACGCGGCACCTTTCTGTCGCAGGTGATGATGACGGTCTCGCTGCTCGGCGTGTCGCTGCCGACCTTCCTGATCGGCATCCTGTTGATTCTGCTGTTCGCGGTGACGCTGAAGTGGCTGCCGAGCTTTGGCCGTGGCGAGGTCACGGCGCTGGGGGCCTGGAGCACCGGTTACCTGACGCTCGATGGCTGGAAGCATCTGGTGCTGCCCGCGATCACGCTGGCGGTGTTTCAGCTGACGCTGATCATGCGGCTGGTGCGCTCGGAGATGCTCGAGGTGCTGCGCGCCGACTACATCAAGTTCGCGCGCGCGCGCGGCCTGCCCAACCGTGCCGTGTACTTCGGCCACGCACTGAAGAACACGCTGGTGCCGGTGATCACGATCACCGGCCTGCAACTCGGTTCGCTGATCGCGTTTGCGATCATCACCGAGACCGTGTTCCAGTGGCCCGGCATGGGGCTGCTGTTCATCCAGGCCGTGACCTTTGCCGACATCCCGGTGATGGCGGCCTACTTGTGTCTGATCGCGCTGATCTTCGTCGTGATCAACCTGGTGGTCGACCTGCTCTATTTCGTTGTGGACCCGCGCCTGCGCGTCGAGAAATCGACCGCGGGGCATTGACGCTCTTCATTCGTAAAGAAGCTCATGAAACTCAAGCAAACCTTTCTGGCTGCTGCGCTGGTGCTGGCCTGCGGCTGGTCGCAGGCCGTCACCCTGCGCGTCTCGAACCTCGGTGACGTGCAATCGATGGACCCGCACTCGCTGAACGAAACCCTGCAACTCGCCTTCACCGCGAGCGTCTACGAGGCGCTCATCGGCCGGGACAAAACGATGGCGTTAACGCCATTGCTGGCGACCAAGTGGACACAGACCAAGCCGACGGTCTGGCGCTTCGAGCTGCGCAAGGGCGTGAAATTTCATGACGGCACGCCTTTCACCGCCGACGACGTGGTCTTCAGTTTCAAACGAGCGGCCGGCGAAGGCTCTGACATGAAGGGCTACACCTCGAACTTCAAGGAAGTGCGGCGCATTGACGAGCACACGGTCGAGGTCGAGACCGCGGCACCGTACCCCATCCTGCCGGATGCACTGACGAACGTCGCGATCCTGAGCAAGAAATGGTGCGAAGACAACAAGGCGCAGACGCCGGTGGACCGCCGCAAGGGGATCGAGAACACGGCCAGCTTCAAGGCCAATGGCACGGGCCCGTTCCGGCTCAAGGAGCGCCAACCCTCGGTGCGTACCGTGCTGGCCCGCAACTTCAACTACTGGGACAAGGTCGAGAGCAACCTCGACGAGGTCGTTTTCACGCCGATCGGCAACGACGCGACGCGTGTCGCCGCGTTGCTGTCGGGCGAGACCGACGTGATGGAGCCGGTGCCGCTGCAGGACATCGAGCGCATCAAGGGCACGAGCGGGTACACCGTGCTGATCGGCCCCGAGTTCCGCACCATCTTCCTGGGCATGGACCAGAAGCGCGACGAGTTGCAGTTCAGCAGCGTGAAGGGCAAGAACCCGTTCAAGGACAAGCGCGTGCGCCAGGCCTTCTACCAGGCCATCGACATCGAGGCGATCAAGGCGCGCGTGATGCGCGGAGCGTCCACGCCGACGGCGCTGATGATCGGCCCCGGCGTGCGCGGCTTCCAGCCCGACATGAACAAGCGCCTGCCTTACGACCCGGAAGCGTCCAAGAAGCTGCTCGCCGACGCCGGTTATCCGGCTGGTTTCGAGGTCGGCCTGAACTGCCCGAACGACCGTTACGTGAACGACGCGGCGGTCTGTCAGGCGGTGGCCGCCAACCTTGCGCGCGTCGGCATCAAGGTGAACCTGCAGACCGAGACCAAGGTCAGCTACTTTCCGAAGATCCTGCGCCGAGACACCAGCTTCTACCTGCTCGGTTGGACGCCCAGCACCGGCGACGCGCACGATCCGCTGTCCGCGCTGATGGCCACCCCGACCGACAAGGGCCAGGGTCAGTTCAACCTCGGCTGGTACAGCAACCCCAAGCTCGACGAGCTGACGCTGAAGATTCAATCCGAGACCGACGACAAGAAGCGCAACGACATGATCCGCGAGGCCTTCAAGATCCACCAGGACGATGTCGGCCACATCCCGCTGCACCAGCAATCGCTGGCCTGGGCCCACAGCAACAAGGTGAGCCTGGTTCAGCTGCCCGACAACCGGATGTTCTTCAAGTGGATCTCGCTGAAAACCAAGTGAAGGGCGCCGTGACTGGCCCGGTCGCGACGCCGGCTGCGCCGAGCGCCTGGGCGCGCTTCTTCGACGGCGATGTCTGGCATTCGTTTCGCAGCTCGCCGATGGCGATGGCGGCGGCGGTGGTCGCGGTGGTCTGCGTGTTCTGCGCGCTGTTCGCCGGCCTGATCGCACCGCACAACCCATTCGATCTGGCCACGCTCGAACTCAGTGATTCGATGCTGCCGCCGGCGTGGATGGAGGGCGGCCAGGCGAAGTACCTGCTGGGCACCGACGAACAGGGCCGCGATGTGCTGTCGGCGCTGATGTACGGCGCCCGCATCTCGATCCTGATCGGCGGCGCGTCGGTCGTGGTCTCGGTGCTGATCGGTGTCGGCCTGGGCCTGCTGGCTGGCTACGCGGGCGGTGCGGTCGATTCGTTCATCATGCGGGTCTGCGACGTGATGCTGTCGTTCCCGTCCATCCTGATCGCGCTGCTGATCGCCGGGGTCGGGCGCGCGCTGTTCCCGCAGGCGCACGACTCGCTCGCGTTCGGCGTGCTGATCCTGGCGATCGCGTTGCCAGGCTGGGTGCAGTACGCGCGCACCGTGCGCGGCTCGACCATGGTGGAGCGCAGCAAAGAATACGTGCAGGCCGCGCGCGTCGTCGGTGTGCCGCCGGGGCGCATCATGCTGCGCCACGTGCTGCCCAATGTGCTCGGGCCGGTGCTGGTGCTCGCGACCATCCACGTGGCCACGGCGATCCAGACCGAGGCGACGCTGTCCTTCCTCGGCGTCGGCGTGTCGCCCACCTCGCCGTCGCTCGGCACCTTCATCAACGAAGGCAACAAGCAGCTGTTCAGCGGAGCCTGGTGGCTGGTGATCTTCCCCGGTTCGATGCTGCTGCTGATCGCGCTGAGCATGAACCTGTTCGGCGACTGGCTGCGCGACGCATTGAACCCCCGGCTGCGTTGAGTATCGAACGCACTTCATTCTGACCATGGAGGTCGACATGTCTGCCTTGTCCTCGATCAAGCTCTTCACAGCGCTGCCGCTGGCGGCCGCCCTCGCAGCCTGCGCCGGTCTGCCGCAGCCGTTCTCGCAACTCGACGGTCACCGCTACAACCGCGCGCCCATCGACACCTACGCGGTGCAGATCGTCCGGGTTGACGACCACGACACCCTCGACAGTCCGGTCTTCGTCGAGCCCGGCGTGCGCAAGGTGACGGTGCAAGGCCCGCCCGATGGTGTGCACCGTCTCGGCGAGCAGCGCGTGATCGACCTGAACGTCGCGCCCTGTACCCGCTACTACCTTGTCGCCGTGAAGCCGAACCGGCTGTTGACCGACTTCAGTGTCAAGGTCGACTACGAAGAGACCATCGGTGGCTGCAGCAGCGCCGTGGCTGTGAAATGAACCTCTCGCGCTGACTCTCGCATGACCACACCGCTGCTGGAAGTCCGCAACCTGCGCGTCGAGTTCCCGACGCGCCGCGGCAAGCTCGTCGCGCTCGACGATGTGTCGTTCGACATCGCTCCCGGCGAGATTCTCGGGGTGGTCGGCGAGTCGGGTGCCGGCAAATCGCTGACGGGCGCCGCCATCATCGGCCTGCTCGACCCGCCGGGCCGCGTCGCATCGGGCGAGATTCGCTTCGACGGCCGGCGCATCGACAACCTGCCGTACGAAGAGATGCGCAAGGTGCGCGGCCGCCACATCGGTGCGATCTTCCAGGACCCGCTGACCTCGCTGAACCCGCTGTACACCATCGGCCGACAACTCACCGAGACGATCCAGACGCATCTGCCGGTGAGCAATGAAGAGGCACGCCAGCGCGCGATCAGGCTGCTGCAGGAAACCGGCATCCCGGCCGCCGAGGCGCGCATCGACCAGTACCCGCACCAATTTTCCGGGGGCATGCGCCAGCGCGTCGTGATCGCGCTCGCGCTCGCGGCCGAGCCCAAGCTGATCGTCGCCGACGAGCCGACGACCGCGCTCGACGTGTCGATCCAGGCGCAGATCATTTCGCTGCTGAAGCGCCTGTGCAAGGACCACGGCGCCGCGGTGATGCTGATCACGCACGACATGGGCGTGATCGCCGAAACCTGCGACCGCGTCGCGGTGATGTACGCCGGGCGCGTCGCCGAGATCGGGCCCGTGCGCGACGTGATTCACGCACCGGCGCATCCATACACCGTCGGCCTGATGGGTTCGATCCCGGCGATGGACGAAGACCGCGAACGGCTGCTGCAGATCGACGGTGCGATGCCGCGCCTGACCGCCATCCCGGCCGGTTGTGCGTTCAACCCGCGCTGCGAGAAGTCGTTCGACCGCTGCCGAGTCGAACGCCCCGATCTGCTCGCTGCGGGACCGACGCGCGCGGCATGCTGGCTGCACGCGAGTGCGATGCGGGAGGCCGCATGAGCGCGCTCGTCGAGGTGCACGAGCTCGCGAAGACCTTCAATGTCTCGGCGCCGTGGCTGAACCGCGTCGTCGAGCGCAAGCCGCGGCAGTTCGTGCACGCGGTCGACGGCGTGAGCTTCGCCATCCAGCGTGGCAAGACGCTGGCGCTGGTCGGCGAGTCGGGTTGCGGCAAGAGCACCGTGGCGCGGTTGCTCGTCGGGCTGTACGCACCGACGCAAGGCCGCGTCTCGTTCGACGGGATCGACACCGCTGCGGGCTTTCGTTCGTCGCAAGCGCAGACCCTGCGCAAGCGCATGCAGATGATCTTCCAGGACCCGTATGCCAGCTTGAACCCGCGCTGGAAGGTGGCCGACATCGTCGGCGAGCCGCTGAAGGAGCATGGCCTGGTCGGCCAATCCGGCGACACCAAGCGCGAGTTGAAGGCGCGCGTGGCCGAGCTGCTGCAGTCGGTCGGGCTGGCCGCTGCGGACGTCGAAAAGTTCCCGCACCAATTTTCGGGCGGCCAGCGTCAGCGCATCTCGATCGCGCGCGCGTTGGCGACGAGCCCGGAGTTCCTGGTCTGCGACGAACCGACCTCGGCACTCGACGTCTCGGTCCAGGCGCAGGTGCTCAACATCATGAAGGACCTGCAGCGCAAACAGGGCCTGACCTATCTGTTCATCTCGCACAACCTCGCGGTCGTGCGCCATGTGAGTGACCAGGTCGGCGTGATGTACCTGGGCCGGCTGGTCGAGCTGGCCGACAAGGCCGACCTGTTTGCGCGCCCGCGCCACCCGTACACGCGCATGCTGCTCGATGCGATCCCCGACATCCACATGAGCGGCCGCGCGCGCACGCCGGTGCAGGGCGAAGTGCCGAACCCGCTGAATCCGCCCACCGGCTGCAGCTTTCACCCACGCTGCCCGCACGCGAACGAGCGCTGCAAGCAGGAGCGGCCGCCGCTGAAGCGCTTCGGCGGCGCGCTGATCGCGTGCCACGCGGTCGAAGAGGGCCGGATCTAGGTCGACGGCAGCAGGTGTTCGCCGCGGAACAGGTCGCCGACCGGTTCGCGGTCGCGGATCAGCCAGGCCTGGTCGCCCGAGACCATCACCTCGGCAGCACGGCCGCGCGTGTTGTAGTTGCTGGCCATGCTCATGCTGTACGCACCGGCCGACAGCACCGCGACGAAGTCGCCTGCGCGCACGGCGAGCGTGCGGTCGCGGCCCAGCCAGTCGCCGGACTCGCAGATCGGGCCGACGACGTCGAACAGGGCGCCGGGCTCGTCGCGCAACCGGCACGCGACGATGTTCATCCACGCCTGGTACATCGCCGGGCGCATCAAATCGTTCATCGCGGCGTCGACGATGCAGAAGTTCTTCTGCTCGCCGGGTTTCACGTACAGCACCTCGCTGACCAGCACGCCGGCGTTGCCGACCAATGAGCGGCCCGGCTCGAACATGATCTTGCGGTGGCCGTGGCCGCGCGCGTCGATGCGTGCGAGCAGGCTCTTGACCAGGTCCTCGGCCGACGGCGGCGTTTCGTCGGTGTAGGTGATGCCCAGCCCGCCGCCGAGGTCGAGGTGGTGGATCTTGATGCCGCGCGCTTCGATGGCTTCGACCAGGTCGAGCAGGCGATCGAGCGCGTCGAGGTAGGGGCCGGTGTCGGTGATCTGCGAGCCGATGTGGCAATCGATGCCGACCACTTCCAAGCCCGGCAGCGCGGCGGCCTGCACATAGCAGCCGAGCGCACGCTCGTGCGCGATGCCGAACTTGTTGCCCTTCAAGCCGGTCGAGATGTAGGGGTGGGTGCCGGCGTCCACGTCCGGGTTGATGCGCAGGCTCACACGAGCCGTCCTGCCGGTGGTTGCCGCGACCTGCGACAGCACTGCGAGCTCGGCCTCGCTCTCGACGTTGAAGCACATCACGGCGACCTCGAGCGCGCGCGTCATTTCGGCGCGCGTCTTGCCGACGCCGGAGAACACGACCTTGGCCGCAGGCACGCCGACCGCCAGCACGCGTTCAAGTTCGCCGCCCGAGACGATGTCGAAACCGCAGCCGGCCTGCGCGAAGGTCTGCAGCACCGCGAGACTGGAGTTGGCCTTCATCGCGTAGCAGATCAGGTGATCGCGACCGACGAGTGCACGCTGGTAGGCGGCGAGGGCGGCCAGCATCGAGGCGCGCGAATAGACGTACAACGGCGTGCCGAAGCGACGCGCCAGCTCGGCGAGCGAGCGGCCTTCGATGAAGAGATCCTCGCCACGGTAGGCGATGTGCGGAGAGCCGGGCAGGGTCATGGTGCGGAAGACGAAGCTGAGGACGCCGGGGCGGTGGGTTTGGGCAGCGTCAGCGGCCCCTTCTGGCCACAGCCCGCGATCTGCGTGCCGACCACCAGCCATGCACCCACTGCCAGCGCAGCCTTGAGGCCCGCCGCTACACTCGTCTTGCGCTGCAACATGACAGGATTCTATCGACCATGACCGACCTCGAATACCACGCCAAGACAAGCGCCGTGCTGGCCGGCATCGAGGCCTGCGTCGATGCATGGCTGCAGGACGATGTGGTCGACATCGACACCCAGCGCACCGGCGGGCTGCTGGAGATGAGCTTCCCGAACGGCAGCAAGATCGTTCTCAACACGCAGCCACCGCTGCACGAGATCTGGCTCGCCGCGCGTTCGGGTGGCTTCCACTACAAGTTCGTCGACGGCGCGTGGCGCGACACGCGCGATGGGCGCGAGCTGTTCGAGGCCTTGTCGACCTGTGCGAGCGAGCAGGCGGCGCAGCCGCTGCGCTTCACAGCGCCGAATCGATAACGGGTTTAGCGTTTGAACAGGTCGAGGATGCTCTTGCGTTCGTCCTCGTTCGGCGGCGTCGGCAGCTTGTCTTCCAGGCCCAGGCTGTTCACGCCGGCCCCGTGCGTGTATTCCTCGTAGAACCACTCGTCGCCGACATTGACCACGCCTTCGGGCACCGGGTACTGCTCGACCGGCACGCCGTTCAGCGCGTGCTTCATGTACTCGATCCAGATCGGCAGCGACAAACCGCCGCCGGTTTCGTTGTCGCCAAGCTTGCGCGGTGTGTCGTAGCCGATCCAGACAATGGCCACCAGGCTGGGCTGGAAGCCGGCGAACCACGTGTCGATCGAATCGTTGGTCGTGCCGGTCTTGCCGTAGACGTCGGGCCGGTTCAGCACGCGCCGCGCCGCGGCGGCGGTGCCGCGCAACGCGACCGATTGCAGCAGGCTGTCCATCACGAAGGCATTGCGCGCGTCCAGCGCACGCATCGACTCGTTCAGCACCGGCGGCGAGGCCTCGTTCAGCACCTTGCCCTTGTTGTCGGTGATCTTGCTGATCAGCATCGGGTTGACGCGGTAGCCGCCGCTGGCGAACACGCTGTAGGCCGAGGCCATCTGCAGCGGCGTGACCGAGCCGGTGCCGAGCGCCATTGGCAGATAGGCCGGGTGCTTGTCGGCATCGAAGCCGAAACGCGTGATCCAGCTTTGCGCATACGGCGCACCGATGGACTGCAGGATGCGGATCGAGATCATGTTCTTCGACTTCTCGAGCCCACGCCGCAGCGTCATCGGTCCTTCGAACTTGCCGTCGTAATTCTTGGGCTCCCAGGGCTGGCTGCCGGTGGAGCCGGCGTCGAAGAACAGCGGCGCGTCGTTGATCACGGTCGCGGGCGTGAAGCCCTTTTCGAGCGCTGCCGAATAGATGAAGGGCTTGAAGCTCGACCCCGGCTGGCGCCACGCCTGCGTGACGTGGTTGAACTTGCTCTTGGAGTAGTCGAAGCCGCCGACCATGGCCCGCACAGCACCGGTACGTGGGTCGATGGCGACGAACGCGCCCTCGACTTCGGGCAGCTGCGTGATGCTCCAGTCGCCGGGCTTGCCGTCCTTGCCGACGCCGCGGATCAGCCGGATCACCGCGCCGGGGCGAATCTGCGTCTTCGGGTTGCCCTTGGGCACGAGACCGGACGTGGCGGGCTTGAGCCCGTCGCCGACGATGGTGATGGCATCGCCGCTCTGCAGCACGGCGACGACCTTCTTCGGCCCGGCTTCGACCGCAACCGCCGCCTTGAGCTCGTCGTTGTCTGGGTGGTCCTGCAGCGCTTCGGCGATGCGCGCGTCCACCTCTTTCGGGTTCGCGGGCAGGTCGACGTAGTCTTCGGGGCCACGATAGACCTGCCGGCGCTCATAGTCCATGATGCCTTTGCGCAGCGCGCGGTAGGCCACCATCTGATCAGCCGACTTCAGCGTGAGGTAGACGTTGAGGCCGCGGGTGTAGGCGTCGTCGCCGTACTGCGTGAAGATCAACTGGCGCGCCGCCTCGGCGACGTACTCGGCATGCACCGCCACATCGGACGGTGCGCGGTAGCGCAGCGGCTCGGCGCGCGCCGCTTCGCGCTGCTCGGTGGTGATGTAGCCGTTGTCGACCATGCGATCGAGGATGCGCAGCTGACCGCTCTTGGCCCGATCCGGGTTGTTGATCGGGTTGTAGGCCGATGGCGCCTGTGGCAGCCCGGCGAGCATCGCGGCTTCGGCGATCGAGATGTCCTTCAGCGGCTTGCCGAAATAGATCTCGCTGGCCGACGCGAAGCCATAGGCGCGCTGGCCGAGAAAGATCTGGTTCATGTAGACCTCGAGGATCTGGTCCTTGCTGAGCACGCTTTCCATCTTGAAGGCGAGCAGCATCTCGTAGATCTTGCGCGTGTAGGTCTTCTCGGTCGACAGGTAGAAGTTGCGCGCGACCTGCATGGTGATGGTCGACGCGCCTTGGCTGCGCGAGCGGTTGAACTGGGCGAGCCCGGCGCGCAGCACGCCCTTGATGTCCACGCCGCTGTGCTCGTAGAAGCGCGCGTCTTCGGAGGCCAGTACCGCCTCTTGCATCACCTTGGGAATTTGCGAGAGCGGCAGGAAGTTGCGCCGTTCCTCGCCGTATTCGCCGAGCAGCACGCCGTCGGACGAGAAGATGCGCATCGGCAGCTTGGGCCGGTAGTCCATCAGCCCGCTGATCTCGGGCAGGTTGGGGTAGGCCACCGCGAGCGCAATGCCGACGACGATCACGACCGACAGCGCTGCGCTCGCGGCCAGACCGATGAGCCAGAGGGCGCTGCGGCTGAGCCAGCGGGCCCAGGTGGGCAGGGTCGATGCGGAATTCTGGCCCTTGCCTGCATCGGCGGGCCGTCGGGCCGCGCGCTCGGATTCGCTCATGGAACTCCAACGTTGGTCGACGCATTATAGAAAGCGCCGAGGGTGCCAGAAATGGTCACCAAGGGTGCGATCGACCTCGCCCGCGCATCTGTTTGTAACGGTGCCTCAGGGTTCCCACCAGACCGTCGAAGAAGGTGCCAGTGGCGTGTGAGTTTTGCAACGAGTGGCGAGTCTCAAATTGGGAATTTGCTTTGTGGCTCAAAGGCTTTACTGCTAGCATTGAAGTAACTTATTAACAATCCAGCACCGTTTCTTCACAGCTGGGGGAAAGGCGTCGTGAGCTTCCTAGACACGTTGTTGGGCCGCAAACATCCGCCAATGATCGGGCTGGACATCAGCTCGTCCAGCGTCAAGCTCGTCGAGCTCGGCCAGACCGCTTCGGGTGAATATGTGGTGGAGCGCTTCGGCGTCGAAAGCTTCGAGAAGGGCTGGATCACCGACGGCCAGATCGAGAAATTCGACGAGGTCGCCGAGGCCGTCAAGCGGGTGGTGTCCAAGAGCGGCACCAAGACGCGGCAGGTCGTGATGGCGATGCCGCAGTCTGCCGTGATCACCAAGAAGATCATGCTGCCGGCCGGCCTGCGCGAAGAAGAGCTGGAGCTTCAGGTCGAAGCCGAAGCGAATCAATACATTCCGTTTTCGCTCGACGAGGTGAGCCTCGACTTTTGCGTGATCGGGCCCAGCCCCACGTCGGTCGGCGACATCGAGGTGTTGATCGCTGCATCGCGCAAGGATCGGGTCCAGGACCGTCAAGGCCTGGCCGAGGCGGCCGGTCTGAAGCCTGCCGTGCTCGACATCGAATCGCACGCATCGCGCCTGGCGATGAGCCGTGTGGTGGCGTCGCTGCCCAATGAAGGCAAGGACGCGCTGGTGGCGCTGTTCGAGATCGGTGCCGACACCACCAGTCTCAAGGTGCTGCGCGACGACGAAATGCTGTACGACCGCGACCAGGCCTTCGGCGGCTCGCAGCTCACGCAGCTGATCTCGCGCCAGTACGGCTTCTCGTACGAAGAAGCCGAGCAGAAGAAGCTCGCTGCCGATCTGCCCGACGACTACGAGGCGACATTGCTCGCGCCCTTCGTCGACAGCCTGTCGCAAGAGATCGGGCGCGCGCTTCAGTACTTCTTCACCAGCACGCCGCACCACAAGGTGCATTACGTGATGCTGGCCGGGGGCACGGCCACGCTGCCCGGCCTGAAGGATCGCGTGACCGAACTGACCGGCTTTGCCTCGATGGTGGTCAACCCGTTCGAGAACATGAAGCTCGGCTCGGCCGTGCGTGAAAGCAAGCTGCGCCGCGAAGCGCCGTCTTATCTGACGGCGTGCGGCCTGGCGATGCGGAGGTTCCTGCAGTGATCTTGATCAATCTGCTCCCGCATCGGGAAGAGAAGCGTCAGCGCAAGAAGGTTGCATTCTTCGCCGGCCTCGGCTTGGCGGCGGTGGCCGGCTTGGCCATCGTCGGTGGCTGGTATGTGATCGTCGACCAGTTGAAGGTGGCGCAGCAGGAGCGCAACCGCTTCCTGTCGGCCGAAATCAGCAAGCTCGAGAAAGAGATCGCGGACATCGCGAGCCTGAAGGCCGAGATCGCTTCGCTGACGGCGCGTCAGAAGGCCGTCGAAGACCTGCAAATCGACCGCAACCTGCCCGTTCATCTTCTCAACGAACTCGTCAAGCAGACGCCGGAAGGCATGTATTTCACCGCGGTCAAGCAGGATGGGCAGGTGCTCACCGTCACCGGCATCGCGCAGACGCAGGAGCGCGTTTCCGAATTCCTGCGCAACACCGCCTACAACTCTGAATGGCTGGTCAGCCCGGATCTGGTCGAAAGCAAGGCCACGGTCGTGACGGCGGCGAACAAAGAGCAAAAGCGCCTGTTCGACTTCTCGGTGCGTGTGACCGTGAAGCGTCCACAGGACAAGGCTCCGGTGGTCGCCGATGGCGTCGCGCCGGCAAGTGCACCGGCCAGCGGTGCGACCGCGGTCGCCGCCCCGAAGAAGAAGGTCTGACATGGCGACCAAAAAGGCGATCAACGTCGATCTGAATTCGGTGTTCGAGGGCGCGGCTTCGCAGTTTCGAAGCCTCAACCCGAACGAGCCCGGCCAATGGCCGATGCTGCCCAAGGTGGTCACCTGGGTCTTCGTGGCCGTGGTCATGGTGGTGCTCGGCTGGTTTCTGTTGTTGTCGAGCGCACACGACGAGCTCGACACCGAGCGCGGAAAAGAGCCGACGCTCAAGGCGGACTATCGAAACAAGCTGGGCCAAGCCGTCAACCTGGCCGAGTTGCGCAAGCAGAAGCTGCAGGTCGAGGAGTACGTGACGCAGCTCGAAAAGCAGTTGCCGGGCAAGGCCGAGATGGACGCGCTGCTGTCCGACATCAACCAGGCCGGCTTGGGCCGTGGTCTGCAGTTCGAGTTGTTCAAGCCGGGACAGGTGGTCGTGAAGGACTACTACGCCGAGCTGCCGATCTCCGTGAAGGTGTCGGGCCGTTATCACGACATGGGCGCGTTTGCCGGTGACATTGCCAACCTCTCGCGCATTGTCACGCTGCACAACCTGAACATCAGCAGTGCGCCCAAGGACAGTTCCGGCATGTTGGTCATGGAGGCCACCGCGCGCACGTACCGCTACCTCGACCAGAACGAAGTCGAAGAGATCAAGAAGGCCGCGGCCAAGGCCAAGGCGGGGGCGAAGAAATGATGGCCAGACCAGCACCTCAACGGCTGCTCGCCGCGACCGCGTTGGCGGGGCTCGCGCTCGTCGGCTGCAGCGGCGACCAACAGGAACTCTCGCAGTGGATGGAGCAGCAGCGGCGCGAGGTCAAGCCCAACGTCCAGCCGCTGTCACCACCGAAGAAGTTCGTGCCGCAAGCCTATTTGGCGCTCGGCGGTGTCGAGCCCTTCAGCAATCAGAAGCTCACGGTGGCACTCAAGCAAGAGGCGCGACAACCCAACTCGATGCTCGCCGCCGAGTTGAACCGCCGCAAGGAGCCGCTCGAGGCCTACCCGCTGGACAGCATGTCCATGGTGGGCAGCGTCACGAAGGCGGGTCGTCCCTACGCACTGCTGCGGGTCGACAACTTGCTCTACCAGGTCAAGCAGGGCGACTACATCGGTCAGAACTACGGAAAGATCACCAAGATCTCCGAGACCAACGTGGCGCTCAGGGAAATCGTTCAGGATGCAGCCGGGGAATGGATCGAGCGCACCAGCGCCCTCCAGCTTCAGGAGAAGGCGCGATGAAGAGCAATCAGGAGAATCAGATGACAGCTAAGTGGCGCTCACGTGCCTTGGCGCTCGCGTTGTCGCTCGGCGCTTGCGTACAGGCCTTCGCGCAAAACGCGATCCAGTCGATCAACAGCAGCCAGCGGGCCGGCTCCGAGGTGATCCGGGTCGAGATGTCGGAGCCGCTGAGCGTGGTGCCGGCCGGCTTCTCGGTGCAGACACCGCCGCGCATCGCGATCGATCTGCCGGGTGTCGTCAATGGACTGGGCAAGAGCAGCGTCGAGGTCAATCAAGGGAATCTGCGTTCGGTGAACATCGCCCAAGGTGGCGAGCGCACCCGCCTTGTTCTGAATCTCAAGAAGGCGGCCAACTACCGCGCCGAGATCGAGGGCAAGGTGTTGCTGGTGGTGCTGGACGGAGGCGCGCCACCTGAGGCCGCCAACGTGGCCGCCGCTGCGACGCCTGCCCAGCCGGCATCCGCCACGGACACGGTGCACTTCGCTCCCAGCCTGAACCGCAACCCGCAGGCCTTGCAAGCGATCGACTTCCGCCGCGGCAACGACGGCGCCGGTCGGGTCGTCGTCGATCTGCCGAGCAACCAGGTCGGCGTGGACATTCGTCAGCAAGGCCAGAGCTTGGTGGTCGAGTTCCTGCGTTCCACCTTGCCCGAAAGCCTGCGTCGCAAGCTCGACGTGACTGACTTCGGCACGCCGATCCAGAGCGTGACCACGTCGCAGAACGGCGACCGGGTGCGCATGCTCGTCGAGCCCAAGGGCAACTGGGAGCACAGCGCCTACCAGAGCGACAACCAGTTTGTGCTCGAGGTCCGCCCGCAAAAGGTCGACCCGAACAAGCTGACGCAAGGCACTGGCTATGCCGGCGAAAAGCTGTCGCTGAACTTCCAGAACATCGAGGTTCGCGCGCTGCTGCAGGTGATCGCCGATTTCACGAACTTCAACGTTGTCACCAGCGACACCGTGACCGGCAACGTCACACTGCGTCTGAAGGACGTGCCGTGGGACCAGGCGCTCGACATCATCCTGCAGGCCAAGGGCCTGGGACTGCGCAAGTCGGGCAACGTGATCCTGATCGCACCGAAGGACGAGCTCAACGCGAAGGAAAAGGTCGAGCTCGAAGCCAAGGCGCAGATCTCCGCACTCGAGCCGCTGCGCACACAGTCCTTTCAGCTCAACTACGCCAAGGCGGCAGACGTGGCTTCGGGGCTGTCCGGCCAATCGTCTGGTGGAAGCAGCGCTGGTGGTGGCGGTAGTGGTGGCGCCGTGACCACGCGCATCCTGTCGACGCGCGGCAGCGTGATCTTCGAGACGCGCACGAACCAATTGTTCGTCAGCGACGTGCCCTCCAAGCTGCAAGAAGTTCAGGACATGATCGCCAAGATCGACATTCCGGTGCGCCAGGTGCAGATCGAGGCCCGCGTTGTCATCGCCACCGACAGCTTCGGCAAGTCCCTGGGCGTGAAGCTCGGTGCATCGGGTGTCGGTACAACGAATGGCTTCAGTGTGGGCGGCGGTAACCAAGTGGCGGTTGGCGGAAATTTGAATGCCGTTGGCTCGCAAACGGGTCAAACGGGGGCTTCGTCGTCTTTTTCGGACACTAGTTTTGTCAACCTGCCCGCCACTTCGCAGGGCGGGGTCAGCCCAGCAACGATCGCGCTGTCCCTGTTTGGCCCAGGAGCTGCCAAGTTCCTGAATCTGGAGTTGTCGGCACTCGAAGCCGACGGCAACGGCAAGGTGGTCTCGAGCCCGCGCCTCATTACGGCCGACCACGTCAAAGCGTCGATCAAGCAGGGTACGCGCATCCCGTATCTGCAAGCGTCGACGGCCGGCAATACCAACGTCTCCTTCGTCGATGCAGTGCTCAGGCTCGAAGTCACTCCGCAGATCACGCCGGAAGGCAATGTGATCATGGACGTGGAAGTCAACAAGGACAGCGTCGGCACCATATTCAACGGAACACCGTCAATCGATACCAAGTCCGTGCAGACGCAGGTACTGGTGGAAAACGGTGGCACGGTCGTGATCGGCGGCATCTTCGAACTCACCGAGAGCGAGAACGTGACCAAGGTGCCTTGGCTTGGCGACGTGCCCTACTTGGGTAACCTGTTCAAGACCCGCTCCACGTCCCGCACCAAGACGGAAATGCTGATCTTCTTGACGCCCAAGGTCGTCACGGAACGCTCGGCCTTGCGCTGATCGGTAACCGGCCCGGCGGCGTGCCCGCAGCGATCAGCCTGGTGGGCATGCCCGGCGGTGGCAAGTCCACTGTCGGTCGTCATCTGGCGCGGCGTCTGGGTGAAGGGTTTGTCGATACTGATGTCGTGATCGAACGACGGATCGGCTGTCCGATCCGCACCTTCTTTGAGCAAGAGGGTGAGGAGCGATTCCGCGACATCGAGACGACGGTGTTGGGCGAGCTGATCCAGTCCTCGCACGGTGTCATCGCCACCGGCGGAGGCATTGTGCTACGCGATGTCAATCGCGACGCGCTGCGAGCGCACACCATCTGCGTCTATTTGCGCTCAACACCGGAAGAACTATTCCGGCGTCTGCGCCACGACTCGAAGCGACCGCTGTTGCAGGTTGCCGACCCGCTCGGGCGCTTGCACGAGTTGTTTGCCAAACGGGATCCGTTGTACCGACAGGCCGCGCAGTTCGTCGTCGAGACTGGACGTCCCTCGGTGCCGGCGCTGGTCAACATGATCCTGATGCAGTTGGAGCTGGCGGGACTCGTCGATCCGTCTTCAGTGCCCTCGCCGATCCATGCGAGCGGCGGCGACACGCCGCACTGACGCGATCGTGCTCGCTCGTACACTGCGAACATGATCAGCCCTGCCGAACGCATCCACATCGATTTGGCCGAACGCGGCTATGACATCCTCGTCGGCGCCGGTCTGCTCGGCCAAGCCGAAACCTATGCCGACCTGCCGCGCGGCACGAGCGCCGTCGTGGTGACCAATACCACCGTCGCACCCTTGCTCGCGGACCGACTGGTGACTGTGCTTCGCGCCAGATTCGCCCAAGTGCAGGTGATCGAACTGCCGGATGGCGAATCGAACAAAGATTGGGCTACGCTGAACCTGATCTTCGATGCGCTGCTCGGCGCGAACTGCGATCGCAAGACGACGCTGTTCGCGCTCGGCGGCGGCGTCGTCGGTGACATGACCGGGTTCGCTGCGGCCTGCTACATGCGAGGCGTTCCCTACGTGCAGGTGCCCACGACGCTGCTTGCGCAGGTCGACTCATCGGTCGGCGGCAAGACCGCGATCAATCATCCGCTGGGCAAGAACATGATCGGTGTGTTCAACCAACCGCTGTGCGTCGTGGCCGATCTCGACACGCTCGACACCTTGCCCGAACGCGAGCTGATCGCCGGCCTGGCCGAGGTCATCAAATACGGGCCAATCGCCGACGCGGCGTTCCTCGATTGGATCGACGCGAATCTCGACGCGCTGAAGGCACGCGACAAGGCAGCGCTGGCGCACGCGATCAAACGCTCGTGTGAGATCAAGGCGTGGGTCGTTGCACAGGACGAACGCGAGGCCGGCCTGCGCGAGATCCTCAACTTCGGCCACACCTTCGGCCACGCCATCGAAACCGGGCTGGGCTACGGCATGTGGCTTCACGGCGAAGCGGTCGGTTGCGGCATGGTGATGGGCGCCGATCTCTCGGCCAGGCTGGGGTTGATCGATTCGGCCTACGCGCAGCGCATTCAGCGCATTGTCGAGCGTGCCGGTTTGCCGATTGCCGGGCCGCGGCTGGGCACGCCGCGCTATCTCGACCTGATGCGGCACGACAAGAAGTCGCGCGCAGGTGCCATCCGCTTCGTCGTGATCGAGGCGCCGGGTCGTGCCGGTGTGCACGGTGCCGACGATGCGGTGGTCGGTCAGGTGCTGGACGCGCACACGCGCTGAGCGCAGTGCATGACGACGGCGCTGAAGCCCTGGGCCTGCAATCCTGCGCAAACGCGCGGGCGGCGCCACGCCGAGGCCAGTGCACCGACACGGGACGACTTTCAGCGCGACCGTGACCGCATCGTTCACAGCACTGCATTCCGTCGGCTGGTCTACAAGACTCAGGTATTCCTGAACCACGAGGGCGATCTCTTCCGTACGCGCCTGACGCATTCGCTCGAGGTTGCGCAACTCGCGCGATCGATCGCGCGCACGATGGGACTGAACGAGGACTTATGCGAAGCGATCTCGCTCGCGCACGACCTTGGCCACACGCCGTTTGGTCACGCGGGACAGGACGCGCTGGACGAATGTCTGCGCCGTGCCGACCCAAGTTCGGGTGGGTTCGAGCACAACTTCCAGAGCCTGCGCGTCGTTGATGTACTGGAGGAGCGCTACGCCGCATTCGAAGGATTGAACCTGACGTTCGAGACGCGCGAGGGCATCTTGAAGCACTGCTCACGCCGCCACGCCGACGAGCTCGAGCTGGCCGAGCCCGGTGGGGTGGGGCATCGGTTCTTGGCCCGCACACAGCCGAGCTTGGAGGCGCAGGTCTGCAATCTGGCCGACGAGATCGCCTACAACGCGCACGACATCGACGATGGTGTGCGTTCTGGCCTGCTGGAGCATGAGCAATTGCTTGTATTGCCGCTGTTCGCGTCCTTCCACGCCAATGTACTGCGCGAGTTCCCGAGCCTGACGGGCAAGCGCCTGCTGTACGAGACGATCCGACGCCTGCTGTCGGCGCAGGTGTATGACGTCACCAACACGTCGCAGGCGCTGATCAGGACGCACGCACCGGCAACTGCCGATGCCGCGCGTGACATGCCAGCGCTGATCCGCTTCAGCCCAGAACTGCAGACCGAGGTTGTTCAGGTTAAGGCCTTTCTGCGGCGGCACTTGTACCGGCATCCGCGCGTCGTGGCCACGACCGAAAGCGCGAAGCAAGTCGTGCGGACGCTGTTCGAGGCTTATTGCGCGCAACCGGGAGCGCTGCCTGCGGAGCATGCCATTGCGGACTACATCGCGGGCATGACGGATCGCTTCGCGCTGCGCGAGCACGAACGGCTGACCGGCAGCGCGCCCGCTTGGGCGCGGTACCGATGATTTGCTGATGGAGCGAGCCGGACCACCCCCGTTTCGTGTGATGCTGTCGTCGCGAGCAACTCGATGCGGCGCGCGCTGCTGACATACAGAACAGGCTGCAGGAACGCTCCGCCGAGGCGCTTTCCAAGACCGCGTTGGAGCCAAACGAATGGCCGACCCAGGCCGACCGGCGGCGGCATACTCGTGCCGATTGAAACGCGACGCATCTTGATCGATGGCCCGACTCCCCAGACTCGACCTGGCCGACCGCTTGCACCTCATGATCCAGCGCGGTCGTGCAGGGTATCCCGTGTTCGTGGACGACGACGACCGCCGTCGCTTCCTTGGTGCGCTGCTCGACTCGACGCGCGAGTGCGCGGTCGCGGTTCACGCCTACGTGTTGATGGACGATCAGGTGCTGATACTGGCCACGCCAGGCGACGCGGGCGGGTTGGCGAGGTTCATGCAAGCCGTGGGTCGGCGCTACGTGAAGGCCTTCAATCACCGCCATGGCCGCCAGGGGTCGTTGTGGGAGGGACGCTATCGGGCAACGGTCGTCGATCCGGCGGATCATCTGCTGCCGTGCATCCTGCTGGTGGAACAGGCGCCTGTGCGTGCCGGACTGGTGACGCGCCCGAGCGACTGGCCATGGTCGAGTGCTGCGCATCATGCCGGGCACAAGGCCGATGCCATCGTCACCGAGCACCCTGCCTACTGGCAACTGGGCAACACCCCGTTCGAGCGCGAGGCGCGCCACCTGCGCGAGAGTGCAGCGCCGATGGCGGATCGCGAGATCCAACGCTTGCTCGGCGCGGCCCAGCGGGGGTGGCCTGTCGGTACGGACGCGTTTTTGCAGACCTTGGCGCCGACCGTGGCGCGTCCACTCAGCCCACGGCCGCGTGGCCGTCCCAGGCAATCAATTTAATATGACCCCGTTTAATTCGGATGAGGAAAAATACCCTCATTAATTGGGGTCACATAAACACAAATAGCGCTTGAGAGCCATGCTGCGCTGCAGTATCCTTCGCGAATTCCCCAGACTCGGAGCGCGTCATGCACCAGGCAGACCCGGCCCTCACGCCCCCTTCCACGACCCGTGCTGAGATCGCGGAGGCCTCCGAGCAAGGCCTGTACCAGGCCGGTCAGGAGCACGACGCCTGCGGTGTCGGCTTCGTGGCCCACATCAAGGGGCAAAAGGCCCACAGCATCGTGATGCAGGGTCTGAAGATCCTCGAAAACCTGGACCACCGGGGCGCGGTCGGGGCCGACAAATTGATGGGCGACGGCGCCGGCATCCTGATCCAGATCCCGGACGAGTACTACCGCGCCGAGATGGCCGCACTTGGCGTCGAGCTGCCGCCGCCGGGCGAATACGGCGTCGGCATGATCTTTCTCCCGAAGGAAAATGCCTCGCGCGTCGCCTGCATCCAGGAGATGGAGCGTGCGGTCAAGGCCGAAGGCCAGGTGCTGCTGGGCTGGCGCGACGTGCCGGTCGACACCGAGATGCCGATGTCGCCGACCGTGCGGCTGAAGGAGCCCATCCTCAAGCAGATCTTCATCGGCCGCGGGCCGGACGTGATCGTGCCGGACGCGCTGGAGCGCAAGCTCTATGTGATCCGCAAGACCGCGTCGAGCGCGATCCAGCGCCTGAAGCTCACGCACAGCCGCGAGTACTACGTGCCCAGCATGAGCTGCCGCACCATCATCTACAAAGGCCTGCTGCTCGCCGACCAGGTCGGCAAGTACTACAAGGACCTGCAGGACCCGCGCGTCACGTCCGCGCTGGCGCTCGTGCACCAGCGCTTCTCGACCAACACCTTCCCCGAGTGGCCGCTCGCGCACCCGTATCGCATGGTCGCGCACAACGGCGAGATCAACACCGTCAAGGGCAACTTCAACTGGATGCGCGCCCGCGAAGGCGTGATGAAGTCGCCGGTGCTGGGCGACGACCTGCAAAAGCTCTACCCGATCACCTTCGAAGGCCAGTCCGACACGGCCACCTTCGACAATGCGCTCGAGTTGCTGGTGATGAGCGGCTACTCGCTCGCGCACGCGGCGATGATGATGATCCCGGAAGCCTGGGAGCAGCACGCGACGATGGACGAGCGCCGCCGCGCGTTCTACGAGTACCACGGCGCGATGATGGAACCTTGGGACGGCCCGGCTGCGATGGTCTTCACCGACGGCCGCCAGATCGGTGCCACGCTCGACCGCAACGGTCTGCGCCCGACCCGCTACATCGTCACCGAGGACGACCTCATCGTCGGTGCGTCCGAGTCCGGTGTGCTGCCCATTCCCGAAAACAAGATCGTCAAGAAGTGGCGCCTGCAACCGGGCAAGATGCTGCTGATCGATCTGGAACAGGGCCGCATCATCGAAGACGACGAACTGAAGAACCAGTTCGCGTCGGCCAAGCCCTACCGGCAGTGGATCGAGAGCGTGCGCGTTAAGCTCGAGGACGTGCCGGTCGGCAACGCGCTGCCGGCCGCGCACCGCGAGTCGCTGCTGGATCGCCAGCAGGCGTTCGGCTACACGCAGGAGGACGTCAAGTTCCTGCTCAGCCCGATGGCGCAAGCGGGCGAAGAGGGTATCGGTTCGATGGGCAACGACTCGCCGCTGGCAGTGCTGTCAGACAAGAACAAGCCGCTCTACAACTACTTCAAGCAGCTGTTCGCGCAGGTCACCAACCCGCCGATCGACCCGATCCGCGAAGCGATCGTGATGTCGCTGGTGTCCTTCATCGGCCCCAAGCCCAACCTGCTCGACATCAACGCGGTGAACCCGCCGATGCGGCTCGAAGTGCCGCAGCCCATCCTCGACTTCGCCGACATGGCGCGGCTGCGCGAGATCGAGAAGCACACCGGCGCCAAGTTCAAGAGCTACGAGCTCAACATCGCCTACCCCGTGACCTGGGGCGACGAAGGCGTGGAGGCCAAGCTCGCGTCGCTGTGCGCGGAAAGCGTGGACGCGCTGAAAAGCGGCCACAACATCCTGATCATCAGCGACCGCCAGATGGACCGCGACTTCGTCGCAATCCCGGCGGTGCTGGCCCTGTCCGCGATCCACCAGCACCTGGTGCGCGAGGGCCTGCGCACCACGGCCGGCCTGGTCGTCGAGACCGGTTCGGCGCGCGAGGTGCATCACTTCGGCGTGCTCGCGGGCTACGGCGCCGAAGCGGTTCATCCGTACCTGGCGATGGAAACGCTGGCCGACATCCACAAGGAGCTGAGCGGCGACCTGTCGGCCGAGAAGGCGATCTACAACTACGTGAAGGCGGTCGGCAAGGGCCTGTCGAAGATCATGTCCAAGATGGGCGTGTCGACCTACATGTCGTACTGCGGCGCGCAGCTGTTCGAGGCCATCGGGCTCGAGAAGCAGCTGGTCGAGAAGTACTTCCGTGGCACCGCGAGCCAGGTCGGCGGCATCGACGTGTTCGACGTGGCCGAAGAGGCGATCCGCATGCACCGCGCGGCCTTCGGCGACGACCCGGTGCTCGAGAACATGCTCGACGCCGGTGGCGAGTACGCCTGGCGCGTGCGCGGCGAAGAGCACATGTGGACGCCGGATGCGATCGCGAAGCTGCAGCACGCGTCGCGTGCGAACAAGTTCGAGACCTACAAGGAATACGCGCAAATCATCAACGACCAGTCGCAGCGCCACATGACGCTGCGCGGGCTGTTCGAGTTCAAGGTCGACCCGAGCAAGGCGATCGCGATCGACGAGGTCGAGCCGGCGAGCGAGATCGTCAAGCGCTTCGCGACCGGTGCGATGTCGCTCGGTTCGATCAGCACCGAAGCGCACGCCAACCTCGCGGTGGCGATGAACCGCATCGGCGGCAAGAGCAACACCGGCGAGGGCGGCGAAGACCCGGCGCGCTACCGCAATGAGCTCAAGGGCATCCCGATCAAGCAGGGCACCAAGTTCAGCGACGTGATCGGCGCCGGCAACATCCAGGTCGACTTCGAACTGAACGAGGGCGACTCGCTGCGCTCGAAGATCAAGCAGGTCGCGTCGGGCCGTTTCGGTGTCACCACCGAGTACCTGCAGAGCGCCGACCAGATCCAGATCAAGATGGCGCAGGGCGCGAAGCCCGGCGAGGGCGGCCAGCTGCCGGGCGGCAAGGTCACCGACTACATCGGCATGCTGCGTTATTCGGTGCCCGGGGTCGGTCTGATCTCGCCGCCGCCGCACCACGACATCTATTCGATCGAAGACCTCGCGCAGCTGATCCATGACCTGAAGAACGCGAACTCGCGCGCCAGCATCAGCGTCAAGCTGGTGTCCGAAGTGGGTGTCGGCACGATCGCGACCGGCGTGGCCAAGGCCAAGGCCGACCACGTCGTGATCGCCGGCCATGATGGTGGCACCGGCGCCTCGCCCTGGAGTTCGATCAAGCACGCCGGTACGCCGTGGGAACTCGGCCTGGCCGAGACCCAGCAGACGCTGGTGCTGAACCGGCTGCGTTCGCGCATTCGTGTGCAGGCCGACGGGCAGATGAAGACCGGCCGCGACGTGGTCATCGGTGCGCTGCTCGGTGCCGACGAGTTCGGCTTCGCCACCGCACCGCTGGTGGCCGAGGGCTGCATCATGATGCGCAAGTGCCACCTGAACACCTGCCCGGTGGGTGTCGCGACGCAAGATCCCGAGTTGCGCAAGAAGTTTCAGGGCCGGCCCGAGCACGTCGTCAACTTCTTCTTCTTCATCGCCGAGGAAGCGCGCAGCATCATGGCGCAGCTGGGCATCAGGAAGTTCGACGACCTGATCGGCCGCGCCGACCTGCTCGACACCAAGAAGGGTGTGGCCCACTGGAAGGCCAAGGGCCTGGACTTCAGCCGCGTGTTCCAGTTGCCGACCGCGCCGGCCGAGGTGTCGCGCCGCCAGACCGAGGAGCAAGACCACGGCCTGGCGCGCGCGCTCGACGTCAAGCTGATCGAGAAGTGCCGCCCCGCGATCGACCGCGGCGAGAAGGTGCAGTTCATGGAGGAGGTGCGCAACGTCAACCGCACCGTCGGCGCGATGCTCTCGGGCGAGCTGATCCGCGTGCGCCCCGAGGGCCTGCCCGATCACACCATCTTCATCCAGATGGAGGGCACCGGCGGCCAGAGCTTCGGGGCCTTCCTCGCGAAGGGCATCACAATCTATTTGATCGGCGACGCGAACGACTACACCGGCAAGGGCATGAGCGGCGGTCGCATCACGATCCGGCCCAGCATCGAATTCCGCGGTGACGCCGTCAACAACATCATCGTCGGCAACACCGTGCTCTACGGCGCGACCAGCGGCGAGGCCTTCTTCCGCGGCGTGGCCGGCGAGCGCTTCGCGGTGCGGTTGTCGGGCGCGACGGCGGTCGTCGAAGGCACCGGCGACCACGGCTGCGAGTACATGACCGGCGGCACGGTGGCCGTGCTCGGCAAGACCGGGCGCAACTTCGCGGCCGGCATGAGCGGCGGCGTGGCCTATGTGTACGACGAGGACGGCAGCTTCGCGAGCCGCTGCAACACGTCCATGGTCGCGCTCGAGAAGGTGGTGAGTGCGGCCGAGCAGGAAGCCAGCGGCGACAAGGCCTTGTGGCACCACGGCCTGACCGACGAAGCGGCATTGAAGAAGCTGATCGAGGACCACCACAAATGGACCGGCTCGCTGCGCGCGCGCCACCTCATGGACCACTGGGTCGAGTCGCGTGCCAAGTTCGTGAAGGTGTTCCCGAACGAGTACAAGCGCGCACTCGCCGAGGCCGCGGCAAAGGCTGCGGCGGCCAAGGCGATCCAGGACGCGGGCGGCAGCACGACCAAGGCCAAGGGCCAGTCCGTGCCCGCCAAGTAAGCGCCCTCCACTCACACGACGACACGACGAGACATCATGGGAAAAGTCACCGGCTTCATGGAATACGAGCGCCTCGAAGAGGGCTACGCGCCTGTCGCCGAGCGCCTGAAGAACTACACCGAGTTCGTCATCGGCCTGAAGCCCGATGAGGCCAAGATCCAGAGCGCGCGCTGCATGGACTGCGGCACGCCGTTCTGCAACAACGGCTGCCCGGTCAACAACATCATCCCCGACTTCAATGACCTCGTTTACCGCAGCGACTGGAAGAACGCGTTCGCGGTGCTCGATTCGACCAACAACTTCCCCGAGTTCACCGGCCGCATCTGCCCGGCGCCTTGCGAAGCCGCCTGCACGCTGAACGTCAACGACGACGCGGTCGGCATCAAGAGCATCGAGCACGCGATCATCGACAAGGCCTGGGCCGAGGGCTGGGTCGTGCCGCGTCCGGCCAAGGTCAAGACCGGCAAGAAGGTCGCGGTGGTCGGCTCGGGCCCGGCCGGCATGGCCGCGGCGCAGCAGCTTGCGCGCGCCGGCCACGACGTGACGTTGTTCGAGAAGAACGACGCGATCGGCGGGCTGATGCGCTTCGGCATTCCCGACTTCAAGATGGACAAGTCGCACATCGACCGCCGCGTCAAGCAGATGCAGGCCGAGGGCGTGACGATGCGCACCAACGTGCTGGTCGCCAAGCTGCCCGAAGGCAGCAAGGTCACCAACTGGGCCAAGGAAACGGTCACGCCCGAGCAGCTGAACGCCGAGTTCGACGCGGTGCTGCTGACCGGCGGCGCCGAGCAATCGCGCGACCTGCCGGTGCCGGGGCGCGAGCTCGACGGCATCCACTTCGCGATGGAGTTCCTGCCGCAGCAGAACAAGGTCAATGCGGGTGGCAAGGTCAAGGGGCAGCTGCGCGCCGACGGCAAGCACGTGGTCGTGATCGGCGGCGGCGACACCGGCAGCGACTGCGTCGGCACCAGCAACCGGCACGGCGCGGTCAGCGTCACGCAGTTCGAGCTGCTGCCGATGCCGCCGGAGCAAGAGAACAAGCCGCTGGTCTGGCCCTACTGGCCGATCAAGCTGCGCACCTCGTCCAGCCACGACGAAGGCTGCGAGCGCGAGTTCGCGATCGCGACCAAGGAGTTCATCGGCGGCGACGGCAAGGACAAAGGCAAGGTCAAGGCGCTGAAGGCGGTGCGCGTCGAATGGCAGGGCGGCAAGATGGTCGAGGTCGCCGGCTCCGAACAAATCCTGCCGGCCGATCTGGTGCTGTTGGCGATGGGCTTCGTGAGCCCGGTGGCCAGCGTGCTCGAGGCCTTCGGCGTCGAGAAGGATGCACGCGGCAACGCCAAGGCGAGCATGGACGCGAGCGGGGGCTACGCCACCAACGTGCCCAAGGTGTTCGCGGCCGGCGACATGCGGCGCGGCCAGTCGCTGGTGGTGTGGGCGATCCGCGAGGGGCGCCAGGCGGCGCGCGCGGTGGATCAGTTCCTGATGGGGCGCAGCGAGCTGCCCAGGTAGCGCGCGACGGGCCGGGGAATCGCCCGGGACCGCGGTTCAGCGAGAACTTCGTCTGTTTCGGCACACGGTCCGAGCCCGTTTGCCGCCGTTCATCACTCGTTTGCAAGCCGTCTGTCTGGACACCGGGTCCGCGTGTGGACTCCGGCGTTCTCGCGGCTCTGCGACGGCATCAGAATCCGATCCCAAGAAGGCGGCCCTCGATCGTGAGTGGCACCGCCGACACGGATGCAGGGGATGCCAATGAACGGTTTTGCGAGACGCCAGCTTCACCGGGCCCACCGGGGATTCACGTTGATCGAGGTGATGATCGTCGTGGCCATCGTGGCGATCCTGGCGGCGGTCGCGCTGCCGTCGTACTCCGATTACATCCGTCGTGGCAAGTTGCCCGAGGCGTTTTCGGGGTTGTCAGACTTCAAGGTCAAGATGGAGCAGTACTACCAGGACAACCGCAAATACGGTGCCGCGAAATGTGCTGACGGCGTCGTGCCGCCGTGGGGTCCATTCCCGGTGGGAGCGCCGAACTACAAGTACTTCTCCTTTGACTGCGCGGTGACGAACGGCGGCCAGGGGTTCATTCTCACCGCGACCGGCATATCCGGTGCTGCCGATCACGTCTACACGCTCGACTCAGACAACAAGAAGAAAACGACCACGTTCAAGGGCGTGGCGGTGACACAGGACAACTGGTGCGTTAGCAGTGCCAGCAACTGCTGAAGGTTGAACCATGCGCCAGCGCGGATTCACCCTGATCGAACTCGTCGTCACGCTCACGGTGCTGGGCCTGCTGATGGCACTCGGGATGCCCGCGATGGGCGAGTGGATGGGCAGCCTGCGCATCCGCAATGCCGCCGAGTCCGCGCAGAACGGCCTGGGCAAGGCGCGCATGGAGGCGATGCGCAGGAACCAGGTGGTCACCTACTGGATCGTTACGGACAAGACCTCCGGCTGCGCGCTGACGTCGGTCGCCGCATCGTGGGTCGTCAGTCTCGACGACCCGACCGGCCACTGCGCCGATGCTGCTTCTGCCGCTGCAACGCCGAGGCTGATAGAAGCCTACGGCGCGAGCGACGGTGCGGGTGACGTGGCGGTCGCCGCCAAAGCGTCCCTTGCGTCTGGCGGGGCCGCGGCGACGAGTGTCGGCTTCAATGGCTTTGGGCAGGTGGTCAACACGGGCACGGCGATCGCAAGGATCGACCTGTCCAGCAACACCGTGGCCAGCGCGCGCAAATTGAGCGTGACGATTTCGCCCGGTGGCGCGATCCGCATGTGCGATCCGCTGGTCGTCACGGTAGGCGACTCGAGGGCGTGCTCATGACGCGCGCAAGAGGGGGCACGATGGCCGCAGTCAAGATCGTCCGGCGCCGCGCCGCGCCGCGTCGCACCAACTCTGGCGTCATGCTGATCGAAGCGTTGGTCGCCATCCTGATATTCGCGCTGGGCGTGCTCAGCATCGTCGGCTTGCAGGCGTCGATGACGAAGGTGCAGACCTCCAGCAAGTTCCGCGGCGATGCGTCCTACCTGGCCAACGGACTGCTCGGCACGATGTGGGCCGACGACATCACCAACAACCTGTCCAAGTACACCACGGCGGGGTGCGCCACCTACGCGCCGTGCAATGACTGGAGCACCAAAGTCGCTGCCGTGCTGCCGGGTGGCAACGTGGCGGTAACAACGGACGCCAGCAATACCGTGACCGTCACGATCAACTGGACCGTGCCCAACGAGGGCGCGCACAGCTACACGACCACCGCGTCGTTGCAGCCTTGAGGCGAGCCCCATGACGCAGCGTCTATCCAATACTCTCGGGCACCGCGGTGTTCGCGGCTTTTCGCTGATCGAGCTGATGGTGGGCCTGGCCGTGGGCCTGGTGGTCGTGCTTGTCGTGGTCCAGGTGCTTAGCTTTGCCGAAGGTCAGAAGCGCAGCACCACCACTGGCGCGGACGCGCAGGTGAGCGGTGCACTCGGGCTGTACGCGATCCAGCGTGACGTACAGATGGCTGGCTATGGCTTCGCCAGCAATCCGAGCGCACTGGGCTGCCCGCTGACCTACAGCTACAACGGTGCCGCGATCCCCAATTTTCCGACAACGCTGGCGCCGGTGGTCATCACACAGGGCGCGGGTGGCGCGCCCGACAGCATCAGAGTGCTGGCCAGCAACAAGACCAGTGCGTCGATTCCCACGCGCGTCATTCCGCCGGGCTACGACCCTGCAGTGCCGGCGAAGGCCGTTTCGTTCCCGGTGATCTCGACGCTCGGCATCAAGAAGGGCGACCTGCTGGTGGCGGTGATCGATGCGACAAAGCCCTGCAGCCTGTTCCAGGCGACAGCCGACGCCTCAGGTGGAGCCGTGCCGCGTGCCGACGATACGACGCACTGGAATGCGGCCGGCCAGCCTGCCACGGCCTATGCCGACGGCAACTTCCTCGTCAATCTCGGTCGACTGACGGATCACTTCTACGACATCAACACGACCACCGGGACGCTTCGCCAACAAGTATTCACCGCCGCCACGGGTAGCTATGTGCAGAACGACATCCAGGCGGGCATTGTCCAGCTGAAGGCGATGTACGGCATTTGTTCGACCTGCACCGACGCCGTTACGGGTGCGATTGACAGCTATTCGAACGCGACGCCGACCACCAACGCGGGCTGGTTGCAGGTCAGGGCGATCCGCGTTGCGGTGGTGGCGCGCAGTGCGCAGTATGAGAAGGATCCTGTCAACGCCGTGGACCAGAACTCCAACGGCGTTCTATGGGACGTCGGCGCGGCCGCAACGGTCAGCGGCACTGCGGCCTGCCACAGCGGCAGCCAGTGCTTGACGTTGAGGCTCGATTCCGATGCCAACTGGCAGCACTACCGCTACAAGGTGTACGACATGGTGATTCCATTGCGCAACCTGGTGTGGAGCTCCTCCAAGCCGACGCCACCATGATCACGTCAAAGTACAAGCTCTCTTCGACGCTGCTGCGACGCGCGCAGCGCGGGGTCTCGTTGATCTTCACGCTGATCGCGCTCGTCGTGCTGATGCTGACCTCGATCGCGCTGGTGCGATCTGTCGACACCGCGACGCTCGTGATGGGCAACCTGGGCTTCAAGCAGGACACCACGAACCAGGGCAGCAACAGCACTGCCGGCGGTGCCGAAGCGGCTGTCACTTGGATCACGAACAACTATCCCAGCCTCATCAAAACCCAAGAAGCTCTCGGCTACTACGCGAGCAGCCTGGACGACCTCGACCCGACCGGTGCGGCGCACGACGCTACGCAGGCCGCCGTCAACTGGGCTGAGAACCCGCTCGGATGCGTCGAACTGACAAAGGGGACCGACTACAACGGAACCTGCTTGACCGCGGCTAAGAAGGTCGCAATCACGGATGGGGCGGGCAACACCATCGCCTGGGCGAAATACCTGATCTCCCGCTTGTGCAGTGCGGACGGCGATCCGACCGGCAAGGACGCGAGTGGGAATGCAATCGTGTGCTCCCGGCCGACCAGCGTCGGCACCTCGACGAGCACCGGCAAAGGTGCGGTCGACGTGAAGACCCCGTTCAATCCTGGCGCACCGGTGGTCGGCCCTTATTTCCGGATCGTGGTTCGCGTGGAGGATCTGCGCAACACGGTCAGCTTCACCGAAACCCTTGTTCATTTCTAGCCGCAACGCGGGAGACATCATGAGCTGTTTGTCCAACCCTGAGCATCCGATCACACGGCTTGGCCGTGTGGTCGGCGTTGCGGTCCTCTCGCTGCTGTTCATGCAGGCCGCGCCGGCTGCCAGCACCGACATTGCGAGCTTCCCGCTGTTCACCTCGTCCCCGACGGCGGTGAAGCCGAACATCCTGTTCGTCCTCGACGATTCCGGGAGCATGGCGTCGGACTACATGCCCGACGATGCGCCGCAGAGCAACTCGGGCAAGTACGGCTACTTGGCTTCGCAGTGCAATGGCCTGGCCTACAATCCTGGCATCACCTACACGCTGCCGATCGATTCGGACGGCATTTCTACGAAGGCCGCGGGATCGACGTCGGTGATTCCGCAGCTGTCGAGCCTGTCGTCGCAGACTTCGGTGTCGCAGAGTTCGGTGAGCTTCGTCAGCGTGGGCAGCAATACGGCCACCTTGACGGCCTCGGGCAGTAGCACGTTTTCCAACGGCACCGTCGTGACGCTTTACGACACCAGCAGCGGCGACGCGAACTGGATGACCGGCACGGTCGCGAATTGGAACGGCACGGCGCGGACCCTGACCATCAAGGTGACGGCATCGAGCGCCAGCGTGGGGACGCTGTCGAACCTGAAGCTCGCGAAAGGTTCGCCCGCCTATTTCTACACGTACGCCGGCACGCAGTCGCCGATGTCCTACACCTTCAATGGGACCGGCGTCGACAGCTCGACAACGTTCTATGCGGAATGCACCAGCTCGGTCGGCAGCACGCCGGGCAGCGCCGTGTTCGCTCAGGTCGGGGTCACCCGCGCGTACCCGAAAGCCCAGAATTACGCCAACTGGGCCACGTACTACAGCACCCGAATGCTGATGATGAAGTCGGCGGTCAGTCTGGCTTTCCAGAACATCGACTCGAAGTACCGCGTAGGCTTCACGAAGATCAGCGACAAGACCGTGACCAGCACGTCGTTCATCAATCCCCTGGACTTCGACGCCACGCAACGCGGCTCTTTCTACTCGGCACTTTACGCGGCAACGCCAGGCTCGAACACGCCGTTGCGCGGAGCCCTGTCCAAGGCCGGGCGCTACTTTGCCAAGAAGGCGCCGAGCCAGACCGTCGATCCGGTCCAGTACTCTTGCCAGAGGAACTTCGCGATTCTCTCGACCGACGGCTACTGGAACACCGGTACCGAAAGCAACACATACACGTCGCTCAAGCTCGACGGCGTCACCGGTGTCGGCGAGCAGGATTCCACCGCGCCACGGCCGATGTACGACGGTGGCTCCTCGACGGTGACGACCGTCGACAAGTGGACCGTGAGCACGCCGACCTCGGACCAGATCGTTCAACAACCGAAGCAGACGCAGACGATCACCACCCAGGCGGCGACGCTGACGGCGACGCCGTTCCAGAGCACGACGACGAAGACGAATGCGTTGTCGGCGACACAGGGCGGCACTGCGGTCGCCAACAGCACGATCACCCGCTGTAGCTCATCCAATAGCTGCACGACCGTGACGGTGACGACCGCCTCGCCGCTCGGACTCGTCAATGGCGATGTCGTTGTCATTGGCGGCGTCACGGTGAGCGGCAACGGGACCAACAGCTACAACGGAACCTTCACGGTCTCCGGTGTCAGCGGCTCCACGTTCACGTACAACGCCGGCACGCGGCCGACCAACAGCACCAACATCACATCGAAAGGGACGACCAGTAAGTCGCTATGCCCTGCCGGCCAGAGCAAGTACACGCAGACGACCACCAAGGTAGACAACGCCCACATCGTCAAGACGACGACTTATTCCCTGCAGACGGATCTCTTCACGATGCAGACCGAGACTCTGGTACAGACGGTGACCAACCACAGCCGCACGGTGGTGACCGTCAACGGCGCAGCCTATTCCGACACCGGTGACGTCACCGGAACGTCGAGTTCGCAGACCACACACCCGACGCTGCCCGACGTCAACGTGTCGACATCTACCGCGACAGGATTGACCGCGACCGCGGCCCAGGCCGACGGAACTCTGAACACGACCACGGCGACCGCCGATCAGGGCTGCCTGGCCAGCCCGCCGGCCAACTCGACCACGACCGGCGCGCCCAGCACGACCACGCCCGTCGTCACCACGACGACGGCCACTCTGGCCAGCCCGGGAACCAGCAACAATGGCCCGGCGGTCACCATCGCCGGTACGACCGCGGTGTCGCAATCGGCAACCACGACGACCACGACGACCGTCACCGCCGGTGGGAGCAGCGACTCGCTCGCCGACATCGCGATGTACTACTACGTGACCCCGCTGCGCGACGCGAGCCTTGGCAATTGCACCGGCGCGCCGATCGGCACCGGCGCGGGCGCCAACGTCTGCTACGACCCCAATCCCAAAACTGGGCACGGTGGGGTCCCGCCCTCCGGCAGCGACACGGCGCCGTGGCAGCATATGACGACATTCACGCTCGGGCTCGCTGCCGGCAGCACGATCAAGTACGACCCGAACTACGTGAATGAACAAGCCGGCTCGACGCCGAACGACTTCTACCGTCTCACCCAGGGCACGCTGAACTGGCCGACACCGACGGTTAGCAGCGGTGGCGGCGATCCGACCAACATCGACGATCTGTGGCACGCGGCAGTCAATGGCCGTGGCCAATACTTCAGCGCGACCGATCCTTCCACGCTGGCCAGCAGCCTGGGGACGGCGCTGAACGCCATCAAGGCGATCAGTGGTTCGGCCGCGGCGGCTGCGACGAGTACGCTGCAGCCGGTTTCCGGCAACAACCAGATCTTCCTGCCGATGTTCACATCGGTCGCATGGACGGGCGACCTGCTTGCGCTGACTATCAACCCGACCACGGGCGTGGTATCGACTCCGTCAAGCACGACCCCGAGCGCGCAAAAACAGCTCGATCTGGCGACGCCGAGTGCCCGCAAGGTCTACTACTTCAAGCCAGACGCAACCGGGAAGACAGGATCGCTCAAGGGCGTCACGTACGCCAATCTGACTGGCGATGCGATGACCGGCAACTTCGACAACTTCTGCAGCAAGACCGACGCGTCGGGCACCAAACCGCAGCAGTGCGCGACGCTTGCACCGGCGGATTTGGCAACCGCCAATGCGGGCAGCAACCTAGTGAGCTTTCTCCTCGGCACCGACTTCACCGGGGTCTACCGCGCCCACACGCACAAGCTGGGCGACATCGTCAACGGGTCACCGGTCTATCTCGGTGCGCCCCCATTTGTCTATACCGAGAACTCTTACGTCAGCTTCGCGGCGGATCCTCTAGGCCCGCTGGGTTCGGGCACCAACACGGGAGTGGCCCGGCCGGGCGTCGTCTATGCCGCCGCCAATGACGGCATGTTGCACGCGTTCGATGGCACGACCCTCGACGAGAAATGGGCGTACATCCCGTCGATGGTGCTGCCCAACCTGTACAAGCTGGCCGACACCGCCTATGCGAACAACCATCAGTCTTACGTCGATGCATCGCCGACCATCGGCGATATCTTTGTGGGCGGCAAGTGGAAGAGCATCCTCGTCGGCGGACTGGGTGCAGGCGGACGCGGCTACTACGCGCTCGACGTGACCGATCCGGACAAACCGAAGGCGTTGTGGGAGTTCACCGACCCCGACCTTGGTCTGACCTTCGGCAACCCCATCATCACCAAGCTCAAGAACGGGACCTGGGTTGTCGTGTTCGCGTCGGGTTACAACAACAACGTCAATGGCGGCGACGGCAACGGGCACCTCTACGTGCTCGACGCCAACACCGGCGCGCTGATGACGAACGCGGCCGGCGCAACCCTGAAGCTGCCCACCTACACGAGCGGCACCACGCCTGCCGGGACGACGACAACGCCCAGCGGTCTCACCAAGATCAACGCCTGGGTGGACTCGCCGATCGACAACACGGCCAAGCGCTTCTACGGCGGCGACCTGCTCGGTAATCTGTGGCGCTTCGATGTCGACAACCTGGTGTCGCCGAATGGCGAAGCGCTCCCGTTGGCCAAGTTCCAGGTCGGAGGCGTGCCGCAACCGATCACGACCAGACCCGAGTTGGCCCAGATCACGGCAAACGGGGGCACGCGCGACATTGTGCTCGTGGCCACCGGTGAGTACCTGGGAACTTCCGACCTGAGCACCACCGGCCAGCAAAGCATCTACGCGATCCAGGACAAGCTGACAGCGGCCGGCCTGGGCGACGTGCGCGCCGGCGGAACGCTGGTGACCCAGACGCTGACTCAAACCACGAATGCCAGCAGCCAGAGTATTCGCACCGTGACCAGCAATCCGGTCGACTGGAGCCAGAAGAACGGCTGGATGCTGGACCTGCTGACGGACGGCGAGCGCGTCAACGTCGACATGGTGCTGCAGTTCAACACGCTCGTGGTGGCCTCGAACATCCCGAACGACGACGCCTGCACAGCGGGTGGCGAGTCCTGGCTGTACCAGCTGAGCGTCGGCACAGGGTCCAACATTTCGACGGCGGCCGACAAGGCAGCTGCTGTGTGGGAAGGCGCGTCGATGACCGCGGGCATCGGCTTTGTGCAACTGCAGAGCAGTGGCGGCGCCACAACGGGCAGCGGCGCCATCATCAGAAACGACATCAGCGGCAACATCGACACGTCGTCGCTGAGCCAGGACGGCGGAACCCTCGGCAAGGCGCGCCGCACCAGCTGGCGCGAGCTCGCCAACTGACGTCATGGCGTCGACGTCGGCCGGCGGGCAGGCCGCCAAGTCGACGTCTTGGATTCACGTTGTGAATGTCAAGCCTGCGTTGGTCGCTTGTGTTCTGATTTCACTTGCGGCACATGCGTGTCTGGTGCTGCTATCGCGTGCTGGATCGACACGTGTCGGTGACGGCGGCCCCACGCACAGGAGTTCGATGGCCCTGTCGGTGCGTGTAGTGCCCGCGCATGTGGCGGCGTTCTCGGAGTCAGCCCCGACAAGCGCCGCGATTTCGGCGACGACGAACCCGCGATCGATCGCACGGACGCCTGCGACTGTCGCGCCAGAGCGCACACAGCCGCCCGCCGAGACGTCCGCTGAGATTGCAACCACGGTACAAGTTACGACGACGACAGACGGAGGTGTCGAATATGTGCCCCGCGCGTTGCTAACCGAAGTACCGATCCCGACTCGGCCTTTGTCGATTCCCTATCCGCGCGATGGCTCCGCCGAAGGAACGTTCACCACCGTGCTGGCCTTGTTCATCAACGAGCAAGGTGAAGTCGTTCGCGTGCGCCTGGATGGAGCGGCCTTGCCGCCCGAGCTTGATACCGCAGCGCGCGAGGCGTTCCGGAGTGCCCGATGGCGTCCCGGACGAATGGATGGGCGCTTGGTCAAGTCGTTGATTCGCGTCGAGATCATGTTTCAGAGCGGCAATGCGATGCAGACGATTCGATCTGTCGATTGAGCGCCCGCCAGATTCGAGCGAGGGCCTGAAGGCCCCGTGCTGCTGTAACCGGCACCGATGCCGCTCATCACCCCAGACCGACGAAGCGGCAGCGGAGCGTGACACTTGTCTCAACAGAGGCGACACAAGACTTCGCACACTCTTTGCGCGATGCCTACGGGTTTGCCCTGCGCGCGCTTTGAGCGCATGCGACAATCGTTCCGACTTCAGCGGGCACTGCGCCCGCGACAGACAAGCAGAACGAATGTCGAGTGAATCGCATCCAACCAACGCCGATCCCAAGCCCGCCGACACGCTGATCGAGATCGATCACGTGACCTTCGGCTACGACGCGAGCCGCACCATCCTCAACGACGTGTCGCTGACCTTCCAGCGAGGCAAGGTGACGGCGATTCTGGGCGGCTCGGGTTGCGGCAAGACGACGCTGCTGCGCCTGATCGGCGGCGTGCACCGGGTCAACCGGGGCGCGGTGCGTTTCGATGGCGAGGTCGTCGACGCGCGCGACAAGGAGCAACTGTTCCGGTTGCGGCGACGCCTGGGCATGCTGTTCCAGTTCGGTGCCCTGTTCACCGACCTGTCGGTGTACGAGAACGTGGCGTTCCCGCTGCGTGAGCACACCGACCTCGACGAGACCATGATCCGCGACATCGTGCTGATGAAGCTGAATGCCGTTGGCCTGCGCGGCGCCGCGCAACTGCGCATTTCAGAGATCTCCGGCGGCATGGCGCGCCGCGTCGCGCTGGCCCGCGCGATCGCGCTCGACCCCGAACTCATCATGTACGACGAGCCCTTCGCTGGCCTCGACCCGATCTCGATGGCGGTGGCCGCGAACCTGATCCGCACGCTCAACGACACGACCGGTGCGACCTCGCTGATGGTGTCGCACGACGTGCAGGAGTGCTTCTCGATCTGCGACTACGCCTATTTGATGTCGTCGCAGGGGCGCGTCGTCGCGCACGGCCGCCCCGAGGAACTGAACGCGTCCGAAGACCCCGAGGTGCGCCAGTTCATCCGCGGCGAGCCCGACGGGCCGGTGCGCTTCCACTATCCCGCGCGGCCGCTGGCCGAAGACCTCGGGGTGAAGGCGTGACGAACCCGCTGCAAAAGATCGGGCGGGTCGTGCTCGAAGCCTTGCGCGGGCTGGGCCACAACGCGACCTTCTTCGTCGACCTGCTGCGCAACCTGCCGGCGGCGCTGCGCCGGCCGTATCTGGTCGTGGCCCAGGTGCATGCGATCGGCAACCTGTCGCTGCTGATCATCATGGCCTCGGGGCTGGCGGTCGGCTTCGTGCTCGCGCTGCAGTCTTATTACGCGCTCGTGACCTATGGCGCGTCCGAATCGCTGGGCCTGCTCGTCAACCTGTCGCTGGTGCGCGAACTCGGGCCGGTCGTGACCGCGCTGCTGTTCGCCGGCCGAGCCGGCACCTCGCTGACGGCCGAGATCGGGCTGATGAAGGCGGGCGAACAACTGGCCGCGATGGAAATGATGGCCATCGACCCGAAAAGCCGTGTGCTCGCCCCCCGGTTCCTGGGCGGCATTCTGGCGATGCCGGTGCTCGCGGTGCTGTTCTCGGCGATCGGCATCATGGGCGCCTACGTGGTGGCCGTGCAACTGATCGGGGTGGACGCCGGCAACTTCTGGTCCATCATGCAGAACGGCGTCGACGTGTGGCGTGATGTCGGCAACGGCATCTTGAAGAGCGTCGTGTTCGGCGTGATCTGCACTTTTGTCGCGGTGTACCAGGGCTACGAGGCGCAGGCCACGCCCGAAGGCGTGGCGCATGCGACGACGCGCACGGTGGTGATCTCGTCGCTGAGCGTGCTGGGGACGGACTTCGTGTTGACCGCGCTGATGTTCACGCACTGAGAAAGAACAAGGATGAACGAGGTGAATCATGGGTAAGAAGGGCGTCGAGACCCTGGTCGGGTTCTTCGTGTTGCTGGGCGTCGCGGGCGTGCTGTTCCTGGCGCTGAAGGCCGCCAACCTGGGCAGCTTCGCGTCGACCAGCGACACCTACGCGCTGACCGCGAAGTTCGACAACATCGGCGGCCTGAAGGTGCGCGCGCCGGTGCGCAGCGCCGGCGTGACGGTCGGCCGCGTCGCGTCGATCACGCTGGACCCCAAGACCTACCAGGGCGTGGTGCGACTCGAAGTGCAGAAGAATGTGCAATTCCCGAGCGACTCGTCGGCGCGCATCCTCACCTCCGGGCTGCTCGGCGACCAGTACATCGGGCTCGAAGCCGGCGCCGAAGAGAAGGTCTTCGCCGCCGGCGACGTGATCAAGCAGACCCAGTCGGCCGTGGTCCTGGAGAGCCTGATCAGCCAGTTCCTGTTCAACAAGGCGGCCGACGCGGGTTCCTCCGCAGCGCCCGCCTCTGCGCCTGGAGCCAAGAAATGAAACGCATCGGGTCGATTGGTCTGGTTGTGGCGCTGCTGCTCGCGCTCGGCGGCTGTGCCACGACCCTCAACGATGTGCGGGCCGGCCCGGGTGCGCGCCTCGACCCGTGGGAGAACTGGAACCGCAAGGTGTTCGCCTTCAACGAGAGCCTGGACGAGAACGTCCTGAAGCCCGTGGCGACCGGCTACGCGAAGGTCGTGCCGCAGTTCGCGCGGCGGGGCATCGACAACTTCTTCAACAACGCCGCCGACGCCTGGTCGGCCGTGAACAACGTGTTGCAGGGCAAGGGCGAGCCGGCGTTGCAAGACGTGGTGCGCGTCACCACCAACACCGTGTTCGGTTTCTTCGGTCTGCTCGACATCGCGAGCGAGTTCGGCCTTGAGCATCACTACGAAGACTTCGGGCAGACGCTGGGACGCTGGGGCTTCGGCGCCGGCGCCTACGTCGTGTGGCCGGTGCTCGGGCCGTCGTCGGTGCGCGACTCGGCGGCGCTGCCGGCCGATCGCTGGTTCGCCGCGCCGTCCGTCTACATCCAGGACGGTCGCTGGCAGGCGGGGATCACGGTGCTGCAGATCGTCAACACCCGTGCCAACCTGCTGGGCGCGAGCAAGCTGCTCGACGACATCGCGCTCGACAAGTACAGCTTCATCCGCGACGCCTACCTGCAGCGGCGCCGCAGCCTGGTGTACGACGGCAATGCGCCGGAGCTCCCTCAACCTGCCGACCCCGCGGGTGCGGCTGCATCATCGGTCGCGCCTGCGGCGTCGGCCGCCTCCGCGCCGCCCTGAGCCCACCGCCATCGACGTGAACCGCGGGCCCGGCTCGCGCGTTGATGGTGGAGAACCCTGAAAGGAAACCCCATGTTGTCGAAACGACTGATTCCCTGGCTGACCGCCGCTGTGCTGGGCGTGAGCGCCGTGTTCGCGCACGCGCAAGCGGCCAAGGGGCCCGACGCGCTGATCAAAGAGGTCTCCACCGACGTGCTCGACGCCGTGAAGGCCGACAAGTCGATCAAGCAAGGTGACGTGAACAAGGTCATCGCGCTGGTCGACGCCAAGGTCATGCCGCATGTCAACTTCCAGCGCATGACCGCTTCGGCGGTCGGCCGCTACTGGCGCCAGGCCACGCCCGAGCAGCAGAAGCGCCTGCAAGACGAGTTCAAGATCCTGCTGGTGCGCACCTATTCCGGCGCGCTCGCGCAGGTGCAGGATCAGACCGTCGAACTCAAGCCGATGCGCGCTGGCGCCGACGACAAGGAAGTCGTCGTGAAGACCGAGATCAAGGGCCGCGGCGACCCGGTGCAACTCGACTACCGGCTCGAGAACGTCGCTGGCGCCTGGAAGGTCTACGACATCAACGTGCTCGGCGTGTGGCTGGTCGAGAACTACCGCAACAGCTTCTCGCAGGAGATCGGCGCGAGCGGGATCGACGGCCTGATCAACAAGCTGGCCGAGCGCAACAAGGCCGCCGGCGCGGCCAAGAGCTGAGCCCGGCGATGCTGTTGCTGCCGGCAACCGTGACCGCGCGCGAGGCGAACGACACGAGCCGACTGCTCGCACAGGCGCTGAAAGGCGAAAGCGAGGCGGTCGTCGTGGTCGACGCGTCCAACCTGACGCAGTTCGACTCGTCGGCGCTCGCGGTGCTGCTCGAATGCCACCGCGCGGCCGATGCCTTCGGCAAGCCCTTCGAACTGCGCAACGCGCCGCCCAAACTGGCGGCGCTGGCGCGCCTCTATGGTGTGGACGCGCTGCTGCTGCGTGCTAAGCCCGCAGCCGCTTGACGACACGCCAGCCGAGCAGGGCGGCGATCACTGCGGCGTAGACCGCCACCTCGGCGAAGTTATGCTTCGCCGAGCGCATCCAGAAAAAGTGCAGCAACCCGAGCAGCACGACCGCGTAGACCACGCGGTGCAGCGCCTGCCAGCGTGCCAGTCCCAGTGTCTTGATCGCGCGGTTGAACGAGGTGAGCGCCAGCGGCAGCATCAGCAGCAGCGCGCTGGTGCCGACCAGGATGAACGGGCGCTTCGCGATGTCGCGCACGATGTCGTCCAGCACCAAACCCATGTCGAGCCAGCTGTAGCAGAGAAAGTGCACGCAGCCGTAGAAAAAGGTGAACAACCCCAGCATGCGGCGAAAGCGTGCGAGCGAGGGTTGCTTGATCCACAGGCGCAGCGGCGTCACGGCCAGCGTCAGGCACAGAAAGCGCAGCGTCCAGTCGCCGGTGGCGCGGATCAGGGTCTCGGCCGGGTTCGCGCCCAGCGTGTTGACGCCCATCACGCTGCGCACGGCGCCGTAGAGCAACCATGCGAACGGCAGCAGGCACAGTGCGAAGACGAGCGGCTTCGCGACCGGCCGCAACAGCCAGGGCTTGGACCGCGGTGCCGCCGACACGGCGGCGCGCGAGGTCGTCGTGGCGGCGTCCATCGATCTCAGTAGTTCTTCTTGAGGTCCATGCCGGCGTAGAGCTGCGCGACCTGCGGGCCGTAGCCGTTGAACATCAGCGTCGGGCGCTTCTTCGCGAACAGCCCGTCCTCGCCGATGCGGCGCTCGGTCGCCTGGCTCCAGCGCGGGTGGTCGACCTCGGGATTCACGTTCGAATAGAAGCCGTATTCCTGCGCCGCACTCTTGACCCAGCTGGTCGGCGGCTGCTTGTCGGTGAAGCGGATCTTGACGATGGACTTGCCGCTCTTGAAGCCGTACTTCCAGGGCACGACTGCGCGCACCGGCGCGCCGTTCTGGTTGGGCAGCACCTCGCCGTACATGCCGAAGGTCAGCAGCGTCAGCGGGTGCATGGCCTCGTCCAGCCGCAGGCCTTCGACGTACGGCCATTCGAGCACGCGCGAGCCGACGAAGGGCATGGTCTTGGGGTCGGCCAGCGTCACGAACTCGACGTACTTGGCGTTGCCGGTGGGCTCGACGCGCTTGATCAGCTCGGCCAGCGAGTAGCCGACCCAGGGCACGACCATGGACCAGCCCTCGACGCAGCGCAGTCGGTAGACGCGCTCTTCCATCGGGCTCAATTTGAGCAGTTCGTCGAGGTCGTAGACCTTGGGCTTCTTCACCTCGCCCTCGATCGCCACCGTCCACGGCCGTGTCTTCAGCGTGTGGGCGTTCTTCGCCGGGTCGCCCTTGTCGGTGCCGAACTCGTAGAAGTTGTTGTAGCCCGTGACGTCGTCGTAGGCGGTGGGCTTTTCCATCGTCACCGCGCCGGACACCGTGCTGCGCACACCGGCGAGCGCGGCCAGCTTGCCGGGGCGCGCGACCTGCGCACGCGCGTCGCGCACCGCCCAGCTGGCGAGTGCCGTCCCGGCGATGCCGCCGCCCAACCGGCGCAGCCAGTCGCGCCGGCCTTCGTAGACCGTGCGCGGCGTGATCTCTGACGAGACCGGATGATCGTAACCGTGGTCGCGGAGCAGGTGCATGGTGGGGTTCGCAGTGGAGGTCAAGAGATGGTCGCGCACAGCGCGAGCTTCTTACACGCTAACCCAAATGCGACGATCAGATCACGTCGCCGAATTCAGTTGACTCAAACAGTCTGAGCGAGCCCTTGGACACGCGCTCACGGAAGCTCTTGCGTGCGAACAGCTTGGCCTGTGCCTGCTCCGGCAGGTCGGTGATGTTGATCACATGCTTGACGATCAGCGTGTCGATCACGTCCTCGATCACGCGCACGAAGTCGGCGTCGAGCTGGTTGAACTCGGGCTGGATGCCGCCGCCGACAAAGGCCTGCACTTCCGGGTGGCCGTCGGCGAGGAACTCGGTTGCCGCGTCGCCGTGGCGGTGCAGGCTCTCGATCTGGCCTTCGGCGTTGCGGTGGATGAACGGCATGGCGGTCCTTGACAGGTTGACCGCCCAGCGTAGCGCAACATGGTGCGCCTCGATCCCATGAAAAAGGCCGGTACAAGACCGGCCTTTGCATCGTTCGCGAACAAATGCTCAGTGCAGGCCGGCGATGTAGTCGGCCACGGCCTTGATCTCGCGATCGTTCATCTTCGCCGCCACGCCCGTCATCGGAATGCTGTTCTTGCGCACACCACCGCGGAAGGCGACGAGCTGTGCCTCGGTGTAGTCGGCATGCTGGCCGCCCAGGCGCGGGTACTGGGCCGGGATGCCTGCGCCGTCCGGGCTGTGGCAGCCGGCGCAGGCCGGGATGGAGCGGTCGGCAATGCCGCCGCGGTAGATCTTCTCGCCGAGTGCGACCAGGTCCTTGTTTTTCGCGAAGCCGGGCTTGGCGGTCTTGCTGGCGTAGAAGGCGGCGACGTTCTTCATGTCGGCGTCGTTGAGCGTGGCGGCCATGCCCGCCATGATCGGGTTCGCGCGCTGGCCGGACTTGAACTCGCTGAGTTGCTTGACGAGGTACTCGGGGTGCTGGCCTTGCAGGATCGGGTTCGCCGGGCTCCCGCGCGAACCGTCATTCGTGTGGCAGGCCGCGCAGACGTTGGTCGAGGTGGCCTGGCCCTTGGCGAGGTCGGGCTTGACAGCGGGTTTGGCCTCTTCGGCGAACGCCAGCGAGGCCGACGCGACGAGCACGAGGGAGGCAAATACGGAGGCAACAGACTTCATGGCGCGCAGCAGTTTCTTGTGCAAAACCCGGTGATTTTACAATGACGGCTTTGGGCGACTCCATGGCCGAGCAAAACAATTCCAATCCGGCCCCCGTGGCAACGCCCGAGGTGCCCGTGTTGACCGAGGCCGATCTCGAGAAGCGCGCACTCGGCTGGGCCCACACCGCGCGCTTTCGCACCACCGCCAGCCAGCTCGATCAGTTGCCGCAGATCGAGCTCCCCGAGATCGCGTTCGTCGGCCGCTCCAACGCCGGCAAGTCGACCGCGATCAACACGCTGACGCAGCAAAAGCGCCTGGCCTTCGCGTCGAAGACGCCGGGCCGCACGCAACACATCAACCTGTTCGACCTCGGCCCGAAGATCGTGCCGAACGCGCTGTTCGCCGACCTGCCGGGCTATGGCTACGCGGCGGTCGCGCGGGGCGCCAAGCTGCGCTGGCAGAAGGTGATGGCCGACTACCTCGCCGTGCGTCGCAGCCTGGTCGGCGTGGTGCTGATGATCGACTCGCGCCTGGGCTTCACCGACCTCGACCAGCAATTGATGAGTTTCGTTGCGCCGCGTGTGGGCAACGGCTCGGTCAGGCTGCTGGTGCTGCTGACCAAGGCCGACAAGCTCAACCGCAGCGAGGCCGCGCAGTCATTGGCCGCGGCGCAGGTCGCGCTCGGCGAGATCACGACCGATGAAGCGGACGTGGGCGTGGCGATGTTCTCGGCGCTGAAGAAGCAGGGCGTTGGCGACGCGGCCAAGGTGCTGCACAGCTGGGTCCACGGCGGCTGATGTCTCGCGGGTGACGTGGGGTGGGTGTCGACGCGCCGATACTGCGCAGCGAGACACAGGAGCCCGAGATGATCGAAACCTTCGACGCCGTGCTGCCGCACGGCATCACGCTGAGCTGCCGCGCCGCCGGTCGCGTGGGTGCACCACTGCTGGTGTTCTTGCACGGCTTTCCGGAAGCGGCCTTCGTCTGGGACGAACTGCTCGAACACTTCGGTGACCGCTATCGCTGTGTCGCGCCCAACCTGCGTGGCTTCGGCCCGTCGTCGGCGCCGACCGAGCCCGAGGCCTATCGCGTCAAGCACCTGATCGGCGACCTCGATGCGTTGATCGCGCAACTCGGCGGCGGGCCGCTGGAAGCGCTGGTCGCGCACGACTGGGGCGGCGCGGTGGCCTGGACCTTCGCGGCGCTGCGGCCGCAAGCGCTCAAGCGCCTGGTCATCATCAACTCGCCGCATCCGGCGACGTTTCTGCGCGAGCTGCAGCACAACCCCGAGCAGCAGGCGGCCAGCAGCTACATGAACTTCCTGTGTCGGCCCGATGCCGAGAAGCTGTTGACCGACAACGACTTCGCACGTCTGTGGCCGATGTTCACCAACATGGGTGCGGCCGCCCCGGCGCACGAGGGCGGCGGGTGGCTGACCGACGCGGTGCGCGACCAGTACCGCGCGGTCTGGGGTGTCGGCATGACGGGCGGCTGCAACTACTACCGCGCCTCGCCGTTGCGCCCGCCCACCGCGCCGGACGACCCGGTCATGTCCATCGTGTTCACGCCCGAGTTCGTCACCGTGAAGGTGCCGACGCTGGTGATTTGGGCGGAGGACGACATCGCGTTGCCGGTGGCACTGACAGCCGGCCTCGACGCCTACGTGCCGCAGTTGCGGCTGGTGCGTGTGCCGGGTGCGACGCACTGGATCGTCCACGAGCGGCCAATGTTCATCGCCGGCGAGATCGAACGGCAACTCGCCGCCTGACCGAGGCCGCGGCGATCAGGGAGTCGGTCGGCCGACTTCGCGCATCACCGTGTCGAGCGCGCGCTGCACCAGGGTCCGCGCCTCCAGCGCTTGCAGCAGGCTCGCGGAGGCGAGTCGTTCCAGGGCGCGGCGCGTGACCGAATGGGTGCGCCCCGCGGCGTCGCCCGCAAACAGGAAGAACAGGCCCTGATCGCTGCGCCACAAGAGCTGCACGCTGCTCCAGCGACCTTGCACGAACAGCCGCAAACGGTCGCCTGCGCGCAGCAGCTCGACGCGCTTCAACGGGTCTTCGGCAGGCCCAGCCGGCACGCTGGTGTCGGGCATCATCTCGGCCGGGATGGTCTCCATCGAGGCGAGGTCGATCACCGAGTCGCTGAAGGCGCCGTTGCCGGTGGCGGCGGGCAGCACTTCGTCGCGCATGCGCTGCACGATCTGCTCCGGCGTGAGCGGTCCGGCGTCGGCGCGGGTGTTCGGGCGCAGCGCATCGGTGTGGATGGTCATCAGCTCGTCGAGCACGGCCTCTTGTTCGGCGACCGGCAGGTTGATCATCTCCATGCCGGCGCGCAGGCGCTTGAGCAGGCTGGGCAACAGCGTGATCAGGCGTTGCCTGCTCTTCGGGTGGTCGGGCAGTTGCACGCTCCAGAGCAGCTCGTCGACCAGCTTGATGTAGCTGTGCGTGACCTCGGACTGCTCGCCATGGCGCAGAAATGATTCCGCCAGCACCTTGGCCCAGGCGCCGGTGACGAAGCGACGCACGCCGGGGCTGGTGCGCATCGGCACCATCTGGTCGATGAGACGCTGAGAGAGGTGACGCTCCAGCAGCTCACGGCGTTCCGAGAGTTGCAGCGCTTCCACCGTCGACCGCGCCGCATGGAGCTGAACCTGCATCTGGTGGGTCAGCGCGGTGTCGAGCTGGGTCAGTGCGCGGCGATACAGCGTTGCGTCCGGCGCGGCGGCGGTCGCCAGCTGCTCGGCGAGGGCCTGGCACTGTGCGAGCAAGGTCGCCCTGCGCGGATCGCCGGGTTGCGGGGTGCACAGGGCGGCCTCGCAAATGCGGTCCAGCAGCTGCCAGACCGCGTGCCGCGTCGAGTTCAGCATCTCGGGGTCGCTCAGCGCGACGCGCAAGGCCGACGCGCGCAGTCGCGCCACCACCGGCACGAACGGGCTCGGCAGCGCCGGGTCGGTGAGCATGCTGTCGAACACCCGTGAGAGCAGCTCGATCACTTGGCGTTCACCCGGCGTGCCGGCACTCGCCACCAGCGCGGCGCGGTGCGTGCCCATGCGCTTGGCGAGCGCGTCGTCGGTGCCGGGTGCGGGTGCCGGCATGTGGCGCAGCAACTCCTCGAGCCGCGCCATCGCCTGCTCGAACTCGGCACTGGCCAGGCCAGCGGCCGCGCGTGGCGCAGCCGCACCCATGGCCGTCGCGACCTGTCCCACACCCACCTGCATCCCGGCGGAGCCGCTCGGCATGCTCGCCAACAGGCTGGCCATCGCGTTCGGCGTGGTCACGTCCGGCATGGCCGGGCCGCGACCGGGCGTGGCACCGCTCGGGAACACGACGGTGCGGTAGATGCCGGGCTCCACGCCCTGCGCCTCGAGCCGCGTGCAGGCGGCAGCCCAGGCGCTGCGCAGCAAGCCCGCAGCCACACCGCTGGACACGCGCAGCAGCGTCGTGCGGTGCACCGGCACCGGGCTCACCTCGCACGCCGCCTGCCACAGCGCGGTGGCGTAGACCTGGGGCCGCAGCGGGTTGGACTCGGCGCTCACGTGGGTCTGACCCACCAGCGTCGACGTGAAGGTCTGCAACTCGCGCAGTTCCCACTCGGCCGTGGTGTCGATCAACTGGATCGCACGCGAGATCTCGATGTCGGTCTCGACGCTGGACTCGTCCATCAGCGCGAGCCCGCCTGCGCTCGCGAACGGATCGGTGGGCGACCCGCCTTGCTGTTCCTCGAGGGTTTGCGCGACCTGCGAACGCAGGCTGTCGATGAAGGCGCGCTGATAAGCCGCCGGCGCGCGCTGCAGTGCCTCGACCAGCTCGAAGTGCAGGGCGCGTTCGCTGGCGTGCAGCCCGCCGTCCTTGGTGTCGCGCAGCAACTGCAGTGTGCCGGCCACGATGCGCTCGACCATCGCCGGCGCGCGCGCCAGCTCGTCGTCTATGAAGCGTTGCAGCACCGGGGCAATCGGCATCTCGGTCCCATGGCGGTGAGAAAGCCCGATTATCGAGCCGTCGCGCGGGACGGCCAAAAAAAAGAGCCACCTCGCGGCAGCTCTTTTGTGTCTGTCGGCACGGGCGCCGACTGCGGGTGTTCCCGCAGTCAAGCGACCGTCGGGATCACATGTCCATGCCGCCCATGCCACCCATGCCGCCCATGCCGCCGGGCATGCCACCGCCGGCGCCGGCCTCGTCCTTCGGCGATTCGGAAATCATCGCTTCGGTCGTGAGCATCAGCGAGGCGACCGAGGCTGCGTTCTGCAGCGCGGTGCGCGTCACCTTGGTCGGGTCCAGGATGCCCATTTCGATCATGTCGCCATAGGTGTCGTTGGCGGCGTTGAAGCCGTAGTTGCCCTTGCCGTTCAGCACGGCATTGACGACCACGCTGGCTTCGCCACCGGCGTTGTAGACGATCTCGCGCAGCGGCGCTTCGATGGCCTTCAGCACCAGCTTGATGCCGGCTTCTTGATCCGGGTTGTCACCCTTGATCGTGCCCGCCGATTGCTTGGCGCGCAGCAGCGCCACGCCGCCACCGGCCACGATGCCTTCTTCGACGGCAGCACGCGTGGCGTGCAGCGCATCTTCGACGCGGGCCTTCTTTTCCTTCATCTCGACTTCGGTCGCGGCACCGACCTTGATCACAGCCACGCCGCCGGCCAGCTTGGCCACGCGCTCTTGCAGCTTTTCACGGTCGTAGTCGCTGGTGGCTTCTTCGATCTGGATGCGCACTTGCTTGACGCGCGCTTCGATGTCGCCAGCGGCGCCCGAACCGTCGATGATGGTGGTGTTTTCCTTGCCCACTTCGACGCGCTTGGCCTGGCCCAGGTCGGCCAGCGTGACCTTCTCGAGCGTCAGGCCGACTTCTTCGGCGATGACCTTGCCGCCGGTCAGGATCGCGATGTCTTCGAGCATCGCCTTGCGACGGTCACCGAAGCCCGGCGCCTTGACAGCGACGACCTTCAGGATGCCGCGGATCGTGTTCACGACCAAGGTGGCCAGCGCTTCGCCTTCGACTTCTTCGGCGATGATCAGCAGTGGACGGCCGCTCTTGGCCACTTGCTCCAGCGTCGGCAGCAGGTCGCGGATGTTGCTGATCTTCTTGTCGAACAGCAGCACGAACGGGTTGTCCAGAATCGCGGTCTGCTTTTCCGGGTTGTTGATGAAGTAGGGCGACAGGT
>Ga0307509_10000250_pt1 | contig 87041 bp, 75 predicted proteins | sample 10_EM_MG_FD_202245 | JGI IMG/M metagenome (GOLD analysis project Ga0307509, IMG submission 202245) | Populus trichocarpa ectomycorrhiza microbial communities from riparian zone in the Pacific Northwest, United States - 10_EM | ecosystem: Host-associated > Plants > Roots > Unclassified | place...
AGCGTTTGGCATTCTACTTCGACAACCAACTTTTCCTCGAAAGAACTAAATTGAGTGAAGCTTCGAGCTTAACTATATTAAGTTTTACCGTTGATTCTTCTGAATTATTTTACCTCATCTTTATCTTCTACTTTGAGTGTTCGGTGCGGTCGCAACCTTAGAGTTCACCTCTCTATAGGGTGCCCCCGTTACACTAATGCTGTTCCCTACCTGCTGGAATTATCGGAGGTTTCACTGTAAAAAAAGTTTATCCTACTATCAATTTCGCTTAAACACATCAATGCATGTATGGTGTCGGCAGTTCAAAAAGGGAACCTCAAATTTCCTATTTTTCAAATCCTTAAGGCTCAACAACCACAACCATAATATCTAAAAGAAAGCCTATTTCTAAAAGAGAAGATGAAGAAGAATATAAAATAGGCTGTTTCTCAGCAATTAAGTTCGTAGTTGTAGAGCCTTAAGGATTTAAAAAGTTGTATTTTTGGTGAGAAAGAAGAAAAAGCGTTACAACAGCCACACTTGATTAGGTTAGTAAGCATAGCTGGATTTTATAAAAGCATAGTTTTATTGCATTTGATTAGTTATTTGTACCCAATATGTATGAAAAACACTCTTTTTATTAAACCTTAGTTCTCAGTTGACTTATTATGATATAATATTCTATTATTTATATTTTTTTGCCTACATAAACTCCAATTATAAATACCTGTTATGGGGGTGATTAAACCCTCAAACCTCACACTATGTTTTTCATAAATTTTCTATTAACAAAAGAGTATCTTACTAATCAAAATTTGCAAAGCCACATATAACATCTATTGCACAGCCAGGTTCCCTTTTTGAACTGCCGGCACCATACTGACGTGGGTTTCAAGCCTGGATTGGCATGGACCCCTTGCCCTTAGGGCATAATAAAACAGATTGAATCAACTGATCGGCGACCATGATCCTCCTACGGGTATCCGCACTAGACGACCACTCTATCCTACTTCTAGTCTCTTTGCACAATCCTTTTGGTGGTCATTCCACCTCTTGTTGGAAGTGATTCTGCTCACCATACTCTCATGATACTTCCTTTGTGGTTCGGATAGCTTCCGGGAGCATTGTTTGCGGTTTCGGAAATGCGCTGATGATTCGGGCATATGGCTTCGTGCATGGGTTTGTCTTCGGGAACTCGCTTTGGCTTCGGGCATTTGCTTCGGTTTCGGGGGTGTGCTTATGGAAAGCATTCGAATGCAGGAATGAGCGATAGTTTCGGAGCCGTGCAGCTTTCGGGAAAGCCGGGAGAAAAGCGGATGCGCTGTAAATCCAGCGTGAAAGAGGTAGAAGACAAGAGGCAGGAGAGTCTTTGTTTTCCTTTTGGAAGGGGAGACCCATATAGAGTAGCATGGTGGCTTATGGATGGATAGGATGTTATTGTTGATAGAGTCACTAGACAAAAGTCTTGGTGATAGCTTAGTCAGCCAAACTAAGCGAGAATAGTCCGACACCACCCCCCCACCCCGGCCACATTGGAAAATCACCGATAATACAGAGTACGGTGGAAAGTGCCTAAAGGTGGGTCCTCCGGTGAAACAGGAATCCCGTGGCAACCGATCCGAGTTGAGCCAATAATTGCCAAGACACAATGAGTTAAGTGAAATAATACACCTCCCGGAAACAAGCAGCATAGCAGTTAAAGCAGAACTCATTAGAAATATCTACTTTATGTACTGAAAATGACCTTAAGTACAAAGAGAAAAGTCTTGTGTTGTCATTTCCACCTTGTCTTAGTCATCCAACCTTCACAGTATTTTTCAGTCTGCTACTAAGTAGATTCTATCACATGTTTCACTCTCACCAAAATTTTCATTTTTTAATCTGGGTCTACTTTTGCAGAAAATACTTAATCTTTTTTTAAGAAGTATAGGTCTCTTCTCCTTTTGAATGCCTTTCTCTCTATGCTTTTTTTTTGAAAATATCTTTTTTTTTGATCAACTAGACCCAGATCGGATTTGGCCTGTTTTGAGGACCCAGTTTGTATCGCATTGCACTATACTAAATGTATTCTTACTTCTTTACTACCAGAATAATATTTCATGTTTAACTCTCCCCTTCGTTCTACCATTGCAATATTATTATCAGCCTTTTGCAAAATACCTCTTAGGCGCACAGGCGTGTCTCACTATTCCGCAATCACCAAAACTTTTGTCTATACTCCTGTTTTTGCCCTTAGTTAGTTAATGTTAAAGTAACCGTCGTCGAGCGTGAGACCGTGGTGTTGAATGAAAAAAATTTCCCCGCACCTGAGCGTGCGATAGTTTTAGTTGTGAGTTTGCTCGGCGTTTCGTTTCATTGCTCGTCACTCTCCATGTTGTGTCATCGCTATCGTCGTCGATCTATGCTTATTCCTTCTATGATACCGTAAAAACCGAAATAATTGGGTATGGCGCTAGGACGTCCAGAATTTCCCCTTTGGATTAGGGGGGGAAAACACACCGCAAAAACCCTCCTTCCTCACCTGAGACAACAGACCATACTAGGAGAGGCAACTCCAACGTCTTAGCGTGATGCCCGATTATTTCGGTTTTTACGGTAGTAGATTAATATTAGCCGAGATATTACACTAGCTTCAGCCTCCTCTTTACTAAATTTGTATCACCCCCGACATGTGTCTAAGACTACATAATATAAGGACGCTCGTTTCCCCATAAATGCGAAGGTAGAATTAAGGTCCAGATATTCTTCCATCGCTCGTAAAGTCAACAGGGGGTGATGAGTAATAGCTTGATTCAGCAACCCTGGCCTTAACAGGGGGAAACCTATTTCTGCATATGGGTCAGGGTTGCAACACTACCACTCAGACCCGAAGCCTGCGGGTGACCCAGGCCGGGCCCGGCTTTGGTTTTAGAAACCCGCTTTCCCATACGGTAGTCCGAGCATGCCACCTCTTAAAAAAAAAAAGGCTAGGCTAGTCCGGTCGTGCCCAAAGCCGGGCGGACCGGCAACTTAGGATCACTGGGCCGATTCAGACCTCCTGTCATCCCTCATGATGAAAAATTATTGCTTCTTCACTCTTCCAACTCCCCTGAACAGAAAACATACTGTCAGACTTCCTTTCCTCCCCTGCTTCAAATAGCCATAGCAGGTATTCTCTCTTTTGGGAATGACCCTATATTATCTGAAATGAATAACGTTATACCTCAAGACTACATTTTGCAGGTATCGTGTAGGTGCAGTATTAGTAAATATTTCATTTATGGGTGACAGATATTTGAATATCTGAAGATGCCGACTCTAAGTTGTGTGCTGGTGAATCTCTCTTTGGTGTGGCCTTTTTAGATGTGGATCGAGGGCGACAACAACCAAGAGAACTGGTGACTGCGAACTAACGAATAGTAAGGACACGAGTAGATATAACCACAACACAGAATCCTCCTATCCTCCCATGGACCACCACACATGCACATACTACAGTATTTCTATGAAGGTCTCCCCTTCTCCTTGCTCACTCCCGGACCAACAAAAGAAAGACAAACTCCCAATGCCCATAGCCTCCCGGCATATAGCATTCATGTGACCAGCTCTTTCACGCCGGCCTTGCACTGCTCCCGCTTTCCGCACAGCATTCCCGAGGGCCGCGGGAGTCCAAAACCCTCACGCACTTGTACATTCGAAATGCTTTCCCGAAGCACGAAGACATGTCTGAAGCCAAAGCGCATTCACAGGAGTCCCCCAAACAACAAAGAAACTGCCATTAAAGCATTCCAAGCAGCAGCATGTCATTGTTTCCAACGGGCCTTAATCCTAGGGTTTAGTTTCATAATCATACCTTATCACTCGAAAGCCTGCAGATATCTGTGTTGTTGGAAGTGGTTGTTCGATGAAATTGAGTAACTGTTGAAATGGTTGGTATTGGTATGGGAATTGCGATAGGAATGAAGATCATGTTTGGAATAGAGGAATGACAGGAATCTCTGGAATGGATGCTGGCATGAGAGCAAGTATGGAATGTTGGAATGCTCCATATCTGGAGGCTGTGCTGGACTAGGAAACTTGTATATACTGACCGTTGTTGTTGTTATGATTGATGATAGTAATACAAGACGATATAAGGGTTAACTCCGGATTTCAATCTGCAGTCCGGCTAGGCCAGGATAGATAGGCCCTCAAAGCCGGCTTGCCTCCAAAAAAAGCCCTGACCAGCCGGCCTGGATCCCAAGCCTGGCCGGATCGGCCGCTTGCGAACGTTTCCGGTGCCAATCATGTTATGCCGATTTCCTCCATTAAACTTTCTTCGAACAGCAACCATAGACTACAAATCTATACCAAACGAGACACACCCCACCGAGGATATCAGCAGATCGAGGAACATAACTTTACATAGACTTCATCTAGGATGGAAAATTGAAGGAATTTGGTGGGAGCGAAAAGGAGATTGATGGAGATTTTATATACATTCTCGATGATAGCTTAGAGGAAGGGATTCCTCCGGTTCTGCTAGTTTGTAATGGCAAAAAATCAACTTTCCCCCTGTACTCTGGCAATATGCTTTTGTCCCCTCTTCGTTCCGATCGGGGAATGGGCGACGCCAGCCGGTACCACCCCTTGTCTACATAAAATCTCATATCCCGGGTGATGGGTACCTTCCCCAGGCAGTACCATTCCGACCCACCTCTTGGATGTGTCCTTCTGGGTCTTGAAAAAAAACTCTGATCACCTGGTATTTGCCATCAAACCAGTTACAGGCTGTCAGGTAACTTCCCGGCGCGACCTTGACCGGGTCGTTAGGTATCTATATCACTCACTGTATACACTCGTATCTAAGGAGGGGTATTAGAATGGGAAATAGTCGAGTTATGAATGATGTAAATACCACTTGCACTGGACCATCCAACCAGTATATAGCAGCAAGACCAGAATCGGCCCTAGCTTTAATTACTGTTGCCGTCACTCCCAACCAGTTCAACCCATCGAACGTTCGGAATGTTATGGTACCATCTGGGAGTTTGTAGAACAATTGCATGGTAGTATTCCAGCTGAGAGCTACAGATGGTATATTCTGAATAGCTGTAGGAGTAGCAGATGAAGAGATGGAGCCGGTAACAGTTGCTCCCGGGACGGTGTGGCTGCCGGATGTCAGTGACCAATGTTCCATCTTCGCCTCAGCGCCTTTATCAATGAACTCTACTAGGTTTTTACAATTTGGGGAAACTTACGAAGGAGATGTTGGCGCGCGGGTGAATCTTGCCGCTCACTCTTTGTAGCAGTCACTCCTACCCCCCACCCAACTCCTGCAGCCATGGCGATGATAAGGATGGCAATGATCCCTATCACAATCATGAAAGTCTTTCGTTTCATTCCCCATATTGTTCCCTTAGATTTCTCGAGGCCACTATCACGAGCAGGCTCTTTTTGAATACATCCTTGATCGGGTTCAGGAGCATGAAGCGCCTCGGGGCCAGTATCGTACCCGGATAGTAACTCTAGATTTACTACTTCGGGTGCGCTTGGCAAATGCTGGTCGGCCATGGGCTATTAGAAACGGTATAACTGGTTAGTAAAAATTCTTTTTAAACTGGGGAGTTCAATGACATACCAGACTTTATATTGTTGGGGATACGGGAGAATTATGCTTATCTCATGGGTAACCAGAAGATGCAGGAAAAATCAAGGTGGAGGAGAGGTGGAAGGTAAGAAGAGAGAGAGATAGTTCATCTAAGAGCCATTGACATACAAGCCCAGTACTCTTCAGGTAACCATTCTCCCCCTGAGGGCTTCCGTAGCCTCATTCTCTCCAGATCAGGAAATACTGTCGGATATTACCCTTAATTCCAGCTCAACAAAGTATTGGTATGGGTGAGTTGTGACAACAAAATACGGGGGATACGGATACTTGCTTAGCTAGTGAGGTTCAGATCAATGCTAAGTAAGAGTATGGGGGGGTTGGACTATTCACCCTGCTCTAAATAGAACGAGATCTCATACTATTAAGTAGTATGCACCACGCAAGCGCTATAGTGGGTTCCTCCGGAGGCCTCCAGAAAGATTGCCATATCGTACTCCCCATGCGGTTCCCAGCTAGATATTGTCGGTGGACAAAATTAACCGCTCATCAGCCAACAGGAAAAACCCCAGCTACGGCAACAGAGTTCCCTCACCAACCTGTTCCTATTACATAGTAATGAATTTTTATTGAATCACCAACCCCACTATCACGAAAACCAAAGAAATAAATTGAGGAGGTAGATACACAGTAGAATACTTAGTAGAAATTAATATTTGATCTAGAGAAATTCCTTTATGTAGTATTGAACACAAGCTAAATGATCAGGAGGATTCAGTTGCCGTCGATCGCTGGTGCGCGGTTAATTTTGTCCACTGACCATATTTGTGCTATGTGGCTCGAGTATTCCTGCCCTTGCTGCACATGCGAGCTACCAGCTCAAATTCCGCTTTGGAGTAGTTTCCGCAGCTAGAAGGTTTCTAGCATCTGCTTGGTTAGGAAATCTCAATATTTTTGCTGGCAGCAACTAATATGTGTCTCCGAAAGCCTCTAGCATCATTATAGCCGGGTTCCTCCAGGCAGCTGGTAGGATGTTGCTTAAGCTTTTGTGATGCCAAGTACGGTATCCGAAGTCAGCCCTGCAGTCAACTAATCAGAAAATCGAAACAGATAGTGGATACGCTAACAAAAAATCGAAATAGTTGAGGAAAACTCGCCATAGAATTGCCCAAGAATCCCCCCAACCGTCCTCTCATTTAGTATGTATCATGCAGGGGGCATGGATCTTGGATGAACAAGCACCCTAAGGCTCCTAAAGCTGGTTTAAGCCAGGTGCAAAACACTTGCTTTATCACCATGCCCCGCCCTGTACTCGCAGTGTCGAAGCGTTCTTAAAAAGAATGGTCATAGCATGCCACAATGATTCGAGAAAAGGGACAAATTCCGGAAGTACTGTATATGCAATAACAGTCCGTTTTAAAAACACTTAGGCATTGCGAATAGGTGGGTGTCCTTTACACACCGACCGAATTAGTCTATATACAAGTACCAAAAACCCGCTTGCTTCCTTCATCCAAAATCTTGGTCTTTCACTAAATAAAAAACAAGGCCCGTGGGGTTGAGGGGGGTAATTCCTGGGGGTTTCTATGGCGAATTTCCCTCAATTATTTTTGCCTTCGTTAGGGTGTGTTCACTGTTAATCTCGACGGTTGAGTTTAGTTGAATACTCGAGTATAGTACAGGTTTTATATTGTCGTACATTTTAGATTTTAGACCCCTGGCACCATAATACTGTCATGGAAAAATGCTGTGACCCGAGAAAATATGCGAGTACTCGAGTATGGCACTGCGCGGGTGCTCCCGTCAGTAGAACCGGGTGAGGTTAAATAAAGCACAGTGACACAAAGGTTTTCGGGAGTGATAACCCCAATGAAGCTGTGCAAGTGGCAGGCTGCTTCTCAGGTTTTCGCGAAATGTTCCTCACGGTCCAGCCACAGCCACAGCCTCCAACGGGGGCGTGACGAATGCCAGTGGGTGACGAAAAGGGTACCGGTATCGGGAAATTAGTCAAGTATCATACTTGTCCCAGGGAAGAAGTATTCGAAAATAGGAGTTTTGAGTTTGATGGGCGCCCAGGCAATTGAGGGGGTTTTCCCATTTATATTTTTAATCCCTGGTTTCGGGTACTTTTTGCCTGGGACTGTCACTGATCCCTGTTGGTCACCAGCAAGTATTGGGATGCCCTGTTAGAGACTTTAGGTTGAAGTTGATACGGAAAAAGAAATTCAATGCTGAAACAACTGGAATAATGCTACCTGTATGCTGACATCTTGATCTGGCATCTGGTCTACTCTGGTATGCTTTTGGATTGTGTAAACAGTATTCCCACCGGAATTGCTGGCTGAAGTGTGAAGGGACCGGTTCTTGGAGTAGTACTGTATCTCTATGACTCCCAATTCTAGAGCCAATAGCCCGTACAAACCTATCCCAACTCCCCAAGTCTCCTTGAGGAGATTAGAATGCCGCAGTAAGGTGTCCAGGAAGAATATCGCAATTTAACCGGAGTACAGTACTTGCATTATCTGGTTTTATTCTCCAGCAACCAGTACGTTAAAAAAAAAGAAAAGTTGGACACTATCATACTAGTAGAGGCTAGGGACAAAAACAACCGGTGGAATGGCATATAAGCTATGATACCACCTAAATTAGTCAACTTCGCACTCTCAAATTTAATACATTCTGAGGCTGGAAATAATAATAATAATTGATAATAAGGTCCAAAATTCCTTCAAATATCTCCTCAACCACCCATAGATCATTGAAAAATTGGGGATACTTTGGCACATAATATGTAAAGTCGAAGTTGAAAACAGCCCCTAGCTTTGCCATTGCCCACACAAAATAGCAAGACATTGGGCCAAGACTAATGTTTAAAACAAGCCATAGCTCTCTTGATAATTTATCAGTCAGTTCAGATACAGAGTTTCAAAGGGCTGGAAATTAAAATCCAAGGAATCTTTTCACATGTAGAAAAAGATTTTGTTTGGATTGCTTTACTAGAGCAGTGGTTGAAGGGTCATGAATATGGCTGTTTCTAGTGGAAAACCCTACACTGCAGGTCATTTCTGTCGACAGCTTCGTACCCTTCTCTCGAGGTGATACTTCCGGCACTGCCCCCGCATTGTCTAGTTCAACTCGCCTGCTGCTGCTAGTACGTTTAAATAAGAGTAATGTGTCTCAGATTAGGAACAAAACACCTTCACTTAACCCTTTATAGCCGAAGCTAAGGTCATTTTAGGCTCTTCTTGTCGGTACTCCTCATCACACATTACAATATACTTCCATGTTTCAATATACAAAACAAATTCCGCCAATGAATTAAGCTTTCCACTTCCTTGATATATATCCAATTAAAAATAAATAATCTATGTGGAAAGCATCATTTAGACCACCCTTTTAAGAACCCTCCGGCCTGGCCACCCTGGGATCGTTCTCTTACACAGTAGATTTGGGAGGAGCTGCCCTATTGAAAAATCTCTAAATAGACAGACTGAATACTGAACAAGATTGTTCCTCTTCTTAGAAACCATGGTTGCCCGACTCTGTAGTTTATGTATCTTAATTATTATTATTTTCATTTTCTGCTTGTTTGTTCATTCTCCTTGTATGATATATCAAAAAAAAATTACAATATTATAATATTATTGTTAAGAGCTTTTACAATTTTCTCTACTAGTATGGATACTCTATATTATATTCTTATGTTTTGTTTCGTTAATTATAGCGAAGCAGCGAACGAAGTCCCTAATCATACTAGCCCTATAGCCCAGCCCTAGTTTAGTTTGTGGTTCGGTGGTTGCGCTATTTGTCAGCCTCCCCACCTAAGATTCCTCGAAAATATAAAGCCTGAATGATATACTGGTAGACCAGGAGCTGGAGAAGGCAATCGAGGCAAAGTTTATAAATATGAGACTTTGGTTAAGCCATTGTAGTTTGAAAGAAAGGCTGTTAATATGACAAGTCTATCGTCATTTGTTTACGGTTAACAGATAGCTTAATATGCAAAGATCTTCTTTCAACTACACATTAAAGACCGAGGGAGTTAACATAAACCAACCCACCATTAGTAAGCGAAGTTAAATGTCCCTAGTCTAAGGAGTCCGGACATATTTCTTGCCTCTATTTAGATTTATAGGCATAAAGCACTGGTTTTAGCTTTATGATTAGGAGCGTTTGCTTTATGCCTAATTTCATAAATGGGAACATTCCTTTTCCTCTTTATAACCTTTCACCATCTACAAATAATGTAAGGCCTTATGAGCAACTGACAGTAAACAGCCACCCCACCACCTCGCCTCAATGATTGGCGGAGTTCAGTACCTTCACCACTCCCTCATGTCCATTCTCGGATGCTCATGAGACCAGCGTTAGACCAGGTTGGGGTTGACATCTTCTTATTCCAAAAGGAGTTTCACCACTCCATCGTGCCCCCTCATCAAAGGAAACCAGAGTGGGTTATTACCGTCTTTGTATGGTGTATGAGGATCGATATCCTCCCTTCTGAGCAGTAGCTTCACTGTTTCATCTAGCCCATCTTCTGCAGCCTGCGACAGTGGCTGTTCGTCCGTGATTGCCATGCCGATCAGAGTCGTCATCCTCCCGGTCCAACCGTAGCTCCTCCCGGGCGGCCCACGAGAGCGGTATTGTCCCCAACCGCCCCGGGCGCCCAACCCTACAGGGTCCTAGAGGGCTTATATTCCCGGGCGTCCAGGGCAGGGTGGGTAATGACGCCAGAGCACGGTGTCCGTCATCAGTCGGGCCCTGCCGTCCGTCCCGGGAGAAGTTGAAACGGACTATGGGACGGGCGTCCGCCCCGTCTCAAGCAAAAGACGGACGGACTGGGCGCTTGGGAACGCCGCCCGGGCCAACGTTGTCTAGCATATCCAGCTTGACCTCTTTCCATCCCACCAGTGGCTTTACCACGTCATGCCCCATCTCGGCGGCCCACAAGACCGGCGTTCTACCATCATGCCCTGAAAATCCGGGTTAACGTCTCCCTTCCTAACAGTAGCTTCACCACTCCAACATGTGGAAGTCGTGAGATGCTGCTCGGCATGCTCTCGTGAAAGTCGCTTTATTGTTCGGATAGCTTCCAGGAACGCGCTTTGGCTTTGGGAATGCTTTGGCTTTCGGGAAAGCATTTCGGATGCAGGAATGCGCTTGAGTTTGGGATTGGTGCATCCGCCGGAAGGAAGGCGGGAAAGTTGTAAGAGAAGTAGAAGAGTTGGATGCACGGAGAGTTGGATGCCCGGAGGCTTGGACAGTGAGAGTATCTGTCTTTATTGTGGTTATATATACTCCTGTCTTTACCGCTAGCTAGTTCGGCTAGTGGAAATACAGGAGAGTGTATTGAACGAGAGAACCTCCCCGCTCCAGAATTGCGCAATCGCACCTTCGTTGTGTGAATTCTCGGCGTTTCGTTTCGTTCGGTTGTCGAGGTGGATCCCGTGATCCGTGTTTAAAAAAACATGCCCGCTCGGTGGCCCACAAAACCGGTGAGCAAATCCGGTTACCGACGAAACCAGCTCCTGGCCCTCTGCCTCTTTTACCACACTAAGAGCGGAGTTAACTTTAACTAATTTCTTAACAAGAAAACGAAATAACCTTGGGCAGTAGCGCTTATTGTCCTATATAAAGCACAGTACTGACTTTCTCCAAGATTAGATGGCCTTCCCGATGGGCCCAATCTCTTGCTACGGATGAGGGAAGGCCTAATAAGGAAATAGAACACCTTTGAGTTATGGGATGAACCCTTGAGATGAGGATTCTTGGGGGAATCGTAAATCCTCATATCTGAAGATTAATATAGATGCTAACCGATGTTCAATAATTGAAGTGTGGCAATTAAAAGCACTACATACGGGTGCTTTGCGAGGGGGCCGTAGATTGGCGCTGCCTGCGCGCTGCACAGTAGGAACGTTTATGAACCGGCCAAGGTGGGTACAAGCGGTGAGTTGAGATGGGTTGCGGAAGGTTTTGGTGTAAGGGCGTGGCTTTGTACGGGGAGCGACCCCAGGCGAAGAGAATTATGGACATCTCGTATCAATAAATTCGTCATGATACAGGGGGAACATTTAATAACCAAACATCTTTCCACCTCAAGATCCTATCGTCGTTGGAAAGTTGAAATATATATATATATATATACCCTAGCACATGTAACATAAACCATTCTACACAACTCTGCTTTACTCTTGCTTCTTGCCTCTCTTGTTGCTTTTTGCTTTCCCCTTCCCAAGTGGTAACTCATTCTCTGGTGCTTGGCCGGTACCTCTCAACCGATCTCTCAGCTTCTCAGTCAATCCGCCCTTCTCCAAGTCAAGCTTTGCTATCCGGTGCTTTTTGGGCCTGCCTGCTAGTATCCAGCGGAAAAAGTTGAGGTTGGTTTCTCCGCTTTGGCTATACAGAATTCCTGTTTTGAGAAGCACAAGGATAAGAATGATAAGCGCCAGTAGCGGGATAGCGACCGCAAAGTAAAGTTGTAGGCTTGTTCTTTGTAGCTGGAAGACATTCATTCCAAGTATTGACTACGTTCGTTAGATAACGGAGCTGAAGACCAGATAGAAAGGGTAAGTACAGCTACAAATGACAAAGGGAGAAAAACAAAAGTCATCCACGTTAACCGGCCAATACTTCGGCCTTGGTCGACTGCGGCCCGGCTTTCTTCAATTGCTATCGTATTGAAAATCTGATTGTACCCGGTATCAGTATTAGGTAGATTCGATCATCTGTCCTCCGGATATTCTTTGTACTAACCAGGGTCTGAATATCATCACATTGCTTCCTCATCCTCTCAAAGTCGAGTATTTTCTCACCGAGAGCATCTTCGATGTCTCCAAATAATAATCTAGCATCCTTTGGCCAGAACATATCATCATGCACTTCACGACTGCAAAGCGCGGTAATCATTGTTTTTTGCAGAGTAAGTATTGAAAGGTGTGTGTCTAACGCCGACTTTTGTAGATAGATATCTCTTGTAGTCTCAATCATTGGCGAAGTGAAGGCTTCCTCCTCCTACATTCGAGATGTAAATTAGCATATCTCTTGATATAATCTAGTAGCCACTGACTTACCAAAGCCCGGACTTTTCTCTGATTGAGCTCGAGCACCCGTGTCCATTTGAACGTATCTTTGAAGTATCGGTGTAAAAAGTGAAAGATATCCTCACTATTCTCTGGATCAATATCTTCTGGCCTCCGTGATCGTGCCCGGTTATTAATATCATCGCAGAACTGACTCATTCGCCATTGAGTCTGATTTTTGCGGGGAATATTTTTAGACCGCTTTGGTTGGGTATAGAATATCGCTGTCTTTTTACCTGTCTCGAGATCTCTTCGAATCCATATGGCAGCTCGGCATACATCGTAGCCCCGATCACTGGAGCACCAGTGTTAGCAAGCACACATAGGAAAGAAGATCGGAGAGACTAACGATTGTTTTGGCTCCGAGCCGAATGGATCCCACTTCCACGATAATACGTGGTGTCGTCTGTAGTTCTCAAGCTCTGGGAATGTTTGTATGTGGAAATTTCGCTCAGTGCCCAAAGGCACTTGTCGGAGGAAGTCAAAACACAGCGAGAAGACTATTATACAAGAGTCAGTCATGCTAGAAACTCAATCTCGTAGGAGTCAATTATACCATTGGCTGATGGGGGATGAAGGTTCGCAGAAAAGCCATCTACAAAGAGCATGTCGTAGAGGCACTGTATTTTGATATCGTAATGTATCAACAGCGCTTTGAGAATATCTTGAGTCAAACCAGCAAGAGAGCTACGACGGTCATTAGCTCTGGAATATGAAGGCTCCCACAGCGTTACCTTACATTAATGTAAAATGATCATCTTTCGGGGTCTGTCTACCGCCTCGGACGGATCAGTTAGAAATCCATGACCGATGATAGCCGGATTCTGAAGGTAACTCATACCGACTTTGCCAACCATCTCCAAAATGCAACTCCGTCCCAACCTCTAAAGTGCGGATCTATTCTATCGTCAATATTTGCCCCCTGAAAATGCTTTTCATCCAAAGGTTACATTGATTCAGTTGCGGCGAGAGCCACGTCTCGGCAATAACCTCACAAGGATAGCCTGAGTTTGCTTTTAGCCATATCTCCCGTTCTTGGTCCATCTTCCCAAGAAGCTTAAATAAAACCGTAGGAAATTGTCGCGGCCGTTTGTTGATAAACCAGTCCTCCACCGCCTCCGCGTCTGCATACTAGTCAGATACCACTAATATTAGATACCCCTTTTTCCCAAGCTTTCCCTCAACTCACACTGAGACTTTTCCAATTCGCTTGATTCATTCTCCGAATCGACCCAAGGAACGGTTGTTCCATCTTCCGATTCTCGCCCGGAAGCATTTCGCCTCCTCCTCCGGTGTTTCTGTCTGCCGTGGGTGGTTTCGGCGCCACTATCGGCGCGCGTGGATAATACCACTGTAGAGGCAGGAGACGGTGAAGGAGATGGCGGGGTAGACATAGGGAATTCCAGCAATTCGGCCATATGATGAGAATCCAGGATGTGGTGGTCCTCCTCCATGGATTTAACCGTGAGATGTTGTTTGTTTTGAAAAGTTTGGATGAAAGAGCCGCAACTTAAGATATTTGTGTAGAGCTGTATCGTGCTCGTACTCGAGTTCACTTCTCATTAAAAGCTTCGTCCAGCTGACTCAGAAAGCCGATTGTGGAGCAGGGATTAAGTTCTTCCCACACGGGGCCTACCGTGGCTCTTAGTGCTCGGAAGCAAAGAATAATCCTCCGGCTTGTGCTGTGCAAGTACAGCACGAGTACCAGTACTGTACAGTACAGTGCAACGCAGGCAAATTTACTATAACAACCAAATTGCAACCGATATTAATGTCGCAATCCCGGATAACAGTAAATTTGTAATTGCTTGACACGAACTTGCGGGTATCGTATGAGTATCTGCTACGGTGGTACTTGTCAGGCATCCTCAAATACGGTGCTGTTGAGAAACTTTTGCCTTACCTTCTTATTCTAACATTGTTATCGCCAGGCCAGCACCTGTACCAAATCTGGCTAACCAGCGAAGCACTCCCTCGCCACCTGGTCGAATCAATAAACGAGCTTTGGCTCACATATGGCCGTGGTTTCCCCCGAGAGAGATTGTGACAGGACATCGTCATCACAAAGCCCCCATTTGTCAACGCATCCTCGTGGCATTGTCGGTAATGGTACTGTACCGCAAAATCTTGTATAATATACTATCTCTCCCCAGCCTCTAGTCTCTGTGCTCAGAGGCAAGACCCCCTAAGATCAGCATTTCCTTCACACGGTAAAGGCTGCATGTGTTGGATCTTTCTAACTAACGTCCGCAATTCTCTTAACCCGCCAAACCAGACCATCCTAGGCTGATACGGGGATTGACGGAGATTAGAGGTCTAGCTGAGGTACAGTACCTTAGTGGGTTATACGAGATCTTACCGTATTGCGCACCCTTGCACCTGGCTAATGCTAGAAAATGCGCATTACCACTGCGTTATATGCTATCTCCAAGAGCTCAAAGTGCATCTGACAAACGGGGAGATCTGGAAGGCTGCTTCTCGGTTGCCGCTCGTCAATTCGAAGAATGGTCTTGGCGTTCATGAGCGAGGATGCCGCTCGGGACACAGAAATATCAACTGCCAGTATAAGATATATAGCGGCGATATGGAAGTTCTTAGTGGAAATATTGCCTCGCCCCTAGATCCCTTTTCCACGTGGACCAGCTGCTCGATAAGCAACCGGCATCAAATACAAATCATTTATGACGACTGGCTCCATACAGAAACCAAAACCTCAAGTCTAGCACCTCAGATGACTGGATAGAAGTTGTCTGGATGGGAGTTGGCTGGATAGTAGCCCATACTTAATACATTCTATTTGGACCAAGTGCCTGCAGAATAATAATATCAGAAAGTGGGATGCCACATACCACCTCCAAAAAGTCACCCCCCATGTGTCTCGTTCGGATAATATTTAGGGTTCTAAGAGTGGTCTTGAGAGTGTCAGTAGCGCGCCGGAAAAAGACAAACCATAAAATCTCAATCTACCCATTCCACTGTTGGTTTCATTCCCATTTGCGCAGGATTTTAGGTCTACTACAAAGTACAGTTGCAATTGTGGATATACGTATGATTCACACTTAAAGACAGAGCAAACTAGGAAGAGCCATTTATCCATGAATAGATTACTTTTCGGCACCCACAGGTTTGCCTAAAAAAAGAAAATCTAGGTTGTTTGATCAAAGATGAAAAAGTTCCACCAGCTGCCGGTGAAATAGTAGTGATTAATGAAATATGTTGACCTTTCTCTTCTCAACAAGGCTAATAATTCAGCCCACCCTAGGGTATCATTGGAAATGGGCATTCGAGTGAGATCCCCTGAAGAACACGAGGATATCTGTCTCGGCACCAAAAATGAGGTGAAGAACCGCCTTTTTCTTAAAGTATTTTGAATCAAAAGCACATACAGATCCTTTAAATATTTTTAGTTGCCCCGCGTACCCAAGTGCCGTGGTAATAACCTAACACCTTGTGAGGAAGTATCGCGAAACAGGTAGGTCGAATACCCCATCCTCCACGCAAACCACCACTCTCTAACATCCTCGACCTTCAGCTCTCTCTCACCTCCACTCCTCCCCTCCACTCCTCACCTTCTACAACTAACGTCTCCCTAAATCCCCCACCGCGCACCTTACTTGCTGCTAAAAATAAAAAAAATAAAAAAAACCTTCTTTCCTCTTAGCAATTGGAAAGAAACTAATCCCCACTCAAAGCCAGTACCGGAAACCAAATCGCAAACATGGCCTACCTTCCTCGATTCTTCAACTTTAGTGTCCCCATCAACAAATATCACCCTCTCCTACCTCCAGAGATTGAAATTCGCAAAACTCAAACAAAGGGCTACTCCCTTTTCGTCCTCTCCGATATCCCCGCCGGAGCCCTCCTCTTCTCCGAATCTCCCCTGATCACAATCAACCATGACGACACCCCGCTTGATGCGCTCATCCAAAAATCGCTTTCGGCCGTCAACCCTCATAGCATCCGTTGTTTCTATAACCTACACAACGCTCACTACCGCTGGGAACACTCATCCTACACTATCACTCACAAACCCGCCATCCAGGCCGGTATCTGGTTGACCAATTGTGTCCTCTTATCTACTTCTACTAGCGCTGTTTTCAACGCCACGTCCAGGATCAATCACTCCTGCATCCCCAATGTCGAGCTTGAGTGGTCCGAGGATCGTGGGTTGATGGGAGTTTTTGCCAACAGGGATTTGGCTGCCGGTGATGAGATCTTCAGGAGTTACTTTGAGGAGGAGGTTGGGCACAGGCTTGTTCAAGTCCGCAGGGAATACTTGAAGGGTGGGTGGGCTTTTGAGTGCGGGTGCAAGAGATGCGTTAATGAGGCTGCCTACTGGGATGGGAAGAAGAAGTCCACTGTATCTGGTAATAAGCATCATGTCGAGAGTGGAGCTGGGAGAGTGAAGGTTAGCGCTTAAGCCAGGGTGGAGAGGGGAGGTTATACTGGCTTTCGCTTGCTTTTTCTGAACGGGGGGGGGGATGGCGTATGTATGCTAACACCAGACGGACCATTCAATGGCCCCGAGCTTTTTTTCTTTTTCCTTGCTTCGCGTTCTAATGCTAATTTGGTTTTAAAAAAAATTAATCAGATAACACCTACTTCCGGTAGGGCACTTCTGATGCTACACTCTACTACCGTGCTCTCTAGTTGAACCTCAAGCTCTTCCAAGTGATAGTGTATAGTATTATCAAAAACTAATTAGTAATTTCCCAACGATTATCCTATATAAACCTTAGACGGGTAGCTGCATGCATGCTACCTTTTCAAAAAAAAAAAAAAAAGACAAATATATACATATAACACCCTAATGTAATAGTGTCAGCAATTCAGACAGATTCACTTCACCCTCAGCCGCTAGAACTTTGCCAAGTATCATGAAATGAAAAAATATCACGCTTCAAAATTCTAGCAACAGTAATATCCTCTCCTACTTCTTCTTCTCAGACCCTCAGTGGATTTATACCGCGGCCCAAGAGATCTCATAAGTACCTATTCCCTGTGCTGGCGCTAGTGTCTAATCCCCCTACATCAAGCTAAATATCGCAATGGCAGGAATATTCACTATCAAATCTAAACCAATTTCATACCAGAGGAGGAACTGTGGTGTCACATAGCCGGATCCGGCAGTTCGCCCGATATTGTATCTGGGCTCCTCACGGTATTATATATGGCTGTGGGATTGCGCGGGCTACCAACTCAGCGGAAATGAGTGAACCGGGGAAAGTGGCGCCGGAGTTCTTATACGATAGTGGATTGCCCATCACGGTCGGTGGGCTGTTATTAATATTTAGCTATATTAGATACGACACAACAATGTGCTACATCCATCCTCTCCTGGGTTCCGTTTAGGAATTATGTTTCTAGTAAATCATTTAGTTTGCTGTATTGTAGGGAAACTTAACATCCAGACTAGATATCGTTGAAACCTCTCATATCTCAAATTGCCCTGGAGACATACTCGCAGCCACGAGCCACGTTGGTGATAGAGATCCCATCTCGCCTAAAAACTAAAGCTCCTCAGCCACCTCCACACTCCCCATCGGTGCCGTATTTCCATCCTACTCTCCCAGAAACAGCACCAAACTCCGAGTGATACCCCATGACCCTTTCTTTCTTCAATGAACCCACATTACCGCCCCACCATGTTCGTCTACTGATTGCCTCATAGATATGAGCGGAATCGACCAGCAACAGTACTAGATTAGGAGTAACACTTAGAAGGCATCCATACCCCCATCACCCGCAATTAGACGACATTGGCGAACACGGCTGCTCCTGCATACCACCAAAACACAGCTTTTTTTCTTCGACCTTAGTGTCGTGCAATAGTGATCGTGTTCGCAAATATCGTTCAATTACCAATATCAGCCACAGAACGGGCATGCTCATGCGAATGGAAAGAGGCATCCTGTGATATAACTACGCTTGATGATCCCTCAGGCTCACTTGGCCGAGCTAATATTCGATTTCCCTGACATCCGGTTCAAGTTAATCGGGTTCAGAAAGCCCTAAATTTCTTCCCTTCAGCCACCAGATATAAGAATATAGGTGGTGTATTCCCCTCTGTCAAAAGATAAAAAAAGTTGCAATAATCCCGTACACATCTCCCCACACAGCGCGGGCATCAAGTGTCTTCTCTAAAAAGTGAAATAGCCTTCTAGGAAGCCTCGGTTAATGCTTAGCAAATTCCGGGTAAGGAAAGAGGCGGAAGGGAGGACAATACGAAGGCAACACGGATAACAGAGAAAACAACCTCGTACCCCCGCAGTTCAGCATGCGCCGTACATATTGGCACTCTTCACGAGGGGGTTGATACCTTACGGAACTTTAGTACAAACACAGATTACTAAAAATATTATATCATACCAAAACAATGAACACAAGATCACTGGCAAAGCCACTGCAAACACCGGCAGTTACATTTCATCACCAGGCACCCCTCCACAAACCGCATGTCCCTAGAAAGGTATTTTTTAGAAAGTAACAATACTAAATGAGTGGAACTCCCTGGTTAAAGATCTGCTAGTTCCCGATTAATTCAGTGGGAACAGGCTTACAGCCAAATGCAATGGATCCAAGAGCCATAGAATTATGCATCCGCCACCGCCGGGAAATTATTGAAAACCGAGAGTATCTGCTACCGCACCAATTCTCTCACTACGGAATTAAATTACCTCAGAGAGGAGTGAAGCTCGATAAGCCATTTCTCACGTCTTGTCGATTAGCGGTACTACCTTACTTTGGTCTAACTTAACTAGAAACAAAATATTGACTCCAGCTCTCACAGAAGTACTTGTAGACCACCGGCGCCACCAAACTTTCCCCAACAAAAACCAACCACAATACCAGAAGAATCACGACAAGCACAACTATTCCCATCAGGAGCACCCCACCCAGACACAACGCAAAACAAAGCCCTTCCCTCCTCCTCCTCAACACTTTGCACTTCCCGACCCTTCAATATACCTATCGCCCTCAGGAATAACGTCTGTGAGACCCTTTATAACGTTCCTACACCAGTATTGACCCGCAACAGGTTTCGCCAGGGTATCCCCGAATTCTTCCAGCACACTCTCATCAAGCGAGCCCGTAGTGATCTCAATCTCATTCGTACTGCCCTCACTCCTCCACGTTAACAATGTCCCGCACTTATCGCAGAAGCCCCTGAAACATCCGGGCGAGGCAGAGTACTCGCGGAATGTCGGTGCCGGCGATGACCAAGTGACAGTTTTAGGCTCAACGGTCAAGAAGTGGACCAGCAAGGATCCCGTGTTCTTGCGGCATTGAGTGCAATGGCAAACGTGTGGCTTTTGGCAAGAGAAAGTTAGTCTCACCAAAGTAGGAAGTCCGGGGTAATTCCGAAGCTTACCGCTATAGGCCATTCTGACTCTGGGCCAGCTGGGAAGGAGATCTTGTAGTGAATGGCTCCGCAGAGGCAGCCGCCGGTGATAGGTGTGTGAGTTTCTTCGGACATTGTGGTTGGTTTGCTCAAGTCCTAGGAGAGTTTCTAAGATATAGAGAAATTGTGCTCTTTTATGGGGTTTGGGCGGCCAAGTTTGCGACTTCTGTGAGTCATTCCCTACCTGTATCTAGAGCACCGGCCAAAGTGCCTAGAAACGGGACGGACCCTTCTTTTTCCTGGGTTAGGTGGTTGTGTGACAATAACCGTGTGTTTTCAGACAATTATTACCAGATACCGGTAGAAGATTCAAGCCATGACGTTGCCTTGGAATTGATTACTACGTCTGGTTGCTACCGAATACGAGATCAAGAATCTCACCTTGCATAAAAAGCTCCCTCTATGAAGAGATGATACTGTCATGGTTAGGATTTTCATAAAGGAATCAAATTAACTTTATTTGAGGCGGGGAACCGCATTCAGATAAAGTAATCACTCAAAGCGCACTAATTGGGTTGCTTATTAATGTACTGCACCCGGTATTAGCCGCCATGCTATAGTCTATAGGAGAAGTACCGCCTTTACCTGAGCTGCTTGGTATCAGAAGCAGGAATATTTCGCAGCAGAAGCTTTGAGCAAGAGCAAGAGCAGGCTTCCCACCGGCATTCATCAAAGAGCCAACCCCGCGACGATGTTCCGGTAGTCATCATAGAGTAGATTCGGAGGCAGAATATTAGGAGGATAAGTCAGCTTCTCGTGCTCAATAACGCTACGAAACTGAACCTCGTATTAGGCGTTTTCTGCGGCTAGTTCAGGTGAAGTTGTGGTGCCAGAAGCGATGAGTGGAAAGTATTAATATGCATGGTGTGTGAAGCCTTGGACAGCGAGTGTCAACCAGCAGGACACAATATTGTAGTCTTTTTGGAAAGATGATTCCGCGCAAGCCACAGATAGAATTGTTGGTCACGATGCAAAAGAAAAATCGGAACCCGCCAAATCCTGCTCTGCGCCAGCGCAAGGGTTGATGATCCATTCTTTGGTGAATTAGTTTTAGGTGGCCTAACCATCCACGGTGGGCTAGCGGTTGACACTCACTTCTCTGACAAGGCACCACACCGCATTCTCCCCTTGCCTCAGAGTGGCTTGCCCCCCAGATATTGCATCTATCGTGGCCCTAGGCTTTAAAACGCTCTAGTTGACTGTCATCCGCCAGTATATAAAAAAGAAAATCGAAGCGAGGAGACTGCATGCTTCCCCCCACAGCTCCAAGAACCATACCTCTCATATGGCGTAGGTAGTTGATTGGTCATAGCCGATCACTCAGGGTTAGATTAAACCGTCATGTCCGAAGCCGGGCAGTAGACAGCAGCGTAAAGTTCAATTCTATCCGTCTCGCAACTAAACCGAAGCACAAACACGCACATATATCCCACTGTAGTGATGCCCTCAAGCATCATTCGGAGTACCCTTCTCTGTTTGCATACTCTTATCTTTAAATAGTGAGTCGGAAACCCACTCTAGACGCTGGTCCCCCCACACTCCAGGGACCGTTGAATCCAGTATTTCTGCCAAAGGCCTCAGTATTGAAAACAAAGATCTCTTATGAACTACACTACTATTTTAAAAAGTGCCCTCGGATCATCTGACAACGCAATCATATGCTGGAGTGCCAAGTGACTAGAGTATCGCAGGAACCCCATGTCATTCACTAGGCACTACCTATACCTCGCTTTTTTGGAAAGAGAAAAAAGTCTACTTGGGTACAAATTAAAGATTGCTACGAAGTGACATTGATATCTATACTCAACCATAGCTTTTGTCTCAGTCCCGATCATTAGGATGCGCCTGAGTACTGTACGAGGGAATAAATAGGGAGAGTGCAGCCTACTAGAGTAAAAATGTATAAAACCTCCATAGCTCCCAGGACCCTCGGTCGCCTTTCTGTAAAATAAAATAAAATTGGGGCAAAAGAATATTTCATCCTTTTCTGCTACCCCGCCGATCGCCAACCTGTGAAGGTCTAGAGTCGGATTCTACCACCTCGTAGCAGGATTGAGAAACCCCACAGCCCTATTGATATAAGGGCCAGATTCTCCAATCTCCCAGTCCCCATAGGGCAGGATTTGAGGAATTCTCAGTTTTCCTGCCCTACATGACGGATCGTTCAATAATAACTCATTATGAGCGTGGATTGAACTCCTGGGCTCCCGCTAATTGCGACAGGAGTATTAACCACTGCGCCAGCTGGATATTTCATGAAATGTCAACCCGGGAACTAATACTTATCCCACAGAAAGTTGGATTTTAGGATTTTAATGGGAAAAGTGGTGTGTATCTCTTCCTAAATTGTTGGTATACTTCAACGGATGTCTTTATACTCCACACACCAAGATATGAAGCCACACAGCCAGTGCGTTACTTGTATTACTGCACTCGACATAAGCTAGAAGCTGTGCTTCTACCGAAAATGGCAACAGGCTAGTTTGGTACAGTACAGAGATGGTGCTAAGACACATGTCTATCCTGATCAATTTTAACTACACAAAATTTTGATAGGAAGGGGTGTTTTTTTTTAAAAAAAATAACAATAATAATAACCCATGCTAAGGACAGCACCTGCAGCAGTGCGTTTCCCGCGACAATTGAGAGCCAATGTAGGTTCCCAGCCAAGTCATTCTGCAAGCATAGAGCAGCACCACCGCTCTACCGAAAAGGAAAGGAAACTAAGCTGCAACCATCATTAGCCTCTCCCACATCACCCAATGGCTTCCTTACCACTAGCACTACCATACACAAGCACTCCTTCCCCGACCACAAAAGTATAATCCATCCAGATCCCCATACACACTCCAACATTTACCCCGGCCGCTAAACCCACAATTTCACCACACTACAATGTCACCGAATAATAGTCGTTTTGAAATCAACACCATTTCCCCTCGTCCACCCTCTCCCCTTCCACGACGGATGGTCGGACGAACTACACCCCCCGTGCCACAAACCACCTGAAATACAAGAACGGAGCGAACGGAATAACGAGCTCCCCCAAGGTGCTAACAAACAGCATACCGAGGAAATGGATCACCTAAAATATACCTTTCTAACGGGTCTTTTCGTCTTCCACTATTGTGTGTACCGAAGTTTGATGTGTGTGATCGGTGGAACAGGGCAGCTCGCAGCTCTTGGATTCTCTCTAAGCGCAATTTCCACCATGATTCACAGCGATCCTGGGTTCTGTTTTTTTCTTCTTCCTTTATATCATAGTTGATTAACAATGCCACATTGGCCGCAAGGTAAGGTGAAAGGCAGGTCTCGGGGTCGCTGGGAAGCCAACCCCCGCGCTAAAGGAGTGGGGATCTCTGACCGGGTGGCCTGCCGTACAGTGCGAGGCGGCTAGAAGAGGATAAGTAGAAGTTTGCCTTATTACTTTCTAGGGTGGTGGAGACCTTGGAGTGTCTCTTGACTTGCGTGGTATTGGTAAGCTCTTCATAGAGCGGCCGGTGTGGTGACTTGGCAGGATACTGTGCGGAGGATGGTTAGAGGGCATGTATGCATGCATGGGAGAAGGTAGTATAAAGAGAGGATATCTTGCAATTGGAACGGTTAATCGATAGCTACTGCAGCTATTACTTTAAATATTTACTCTCAAAAAAGAAGTTTGCAGATATCGCTACCTACCTACTAACTATTTACCAGCTATTTTATCATGCCAGGAGCAATGAGAACCGTACTAGCAACCGGCCTCTCGATCGGGACTGAAATCAAAGAAAGTCCCAATCCCGTAAGAATCAATTCCTAAACCCCCTAAGTACAGGCGACGACAGGGCAAGACACGCCTACACCCCAAGGCCCATCACAACCCTCCAGGCGGGAGACCACATCACGCGTTCCACGTATCATAATGAGGAACGCAAAACTGCAGTTACGCGGAATACGTAATAATTCCAGCTAACACTACTTTCCGCATTCCCCAGAGCGTCTTGTTCAAAGAGGTGCGGAGAAGGTCGTGACCTAGGCGTCCGGTCACGCGCACGGACCGGATGAGGGATATTGGTTTTGGCACGGTCACGCTGGCGATTTTTCCCGTTTGCTCGAGCAAGAGAGGTTTAGGGGGGCATCAGGTTGGGGTTCTACTCGGCAGGGGTTGGGTTGGGGTTGCCGGCTTCAGGTGAATTGGCCTCTACGAGCGAGTTTGCTTTGAGGTGGATAGGGTTAGTTTGAATTAAAGCGATTTGATATGGCATGGTATTATAAGTGCGATAGAGAGAGTTGCGGGAATTACAGTAGGTATTATACTTAAAAGAAATACCGGTATCATGAAGCCTCGCACAGTAGACCGGGGGCCATGATATTATGCACTTTATTATGCCTCAACTATCACTCGCAAACCCCACCACCCATTCTATCCATCCATCCATCCTATCCGTGAAACATACCTTATTCCAACGACCGTAACACAACCCGATACCCAACGAAACAACCGCCCCCCGTTCCGGCACTATACCGTAACTTAACCCTAAGTACAGTGCGGTATTGATAAATCCTGCCGTGATTCCAAAATACTCACTCGCGGCTTGGTGTATGGACGAAATAATTTAGTAAACGAGTACCGTAATTCCATCACAATATTTAAAGTATGATATAGGGCGATTTTTTAGGCATTCAGAATGGGAAAAATGTGTGCGATCCGGCGATGGTTAACAATGTTTTTGAAATAGCCGTAACCTACCCCTTTAGTCAAGTAACACGCGTTTCGATTGCTCTAAAAGCGGCCGCGGCGAAACCGGAGACATTTTTCTGCCAAGCGGCGGGATGGGTGATGGACTGGCCAATGTGGAAAGGGCGGATTTAAAATAGGATGGCTGGGCTGGGCTAATACCGGTATGGCACTGGACTCTTCAGGTACCGTACGGTACCGTGCGACACGTGCATGATAGAACAGAGAGGCTCAATATCAATCAATACTTTAGATAGATGCGATAGTTGTACAGTAACTTGGGTTATAAGGGTACAGTGCTAGCAAAGTAAGGAAATGTGATGCGGTGCTAAGCTCGACTGGCGTTTGCTACCGTTAGTTAGTCCTATTTATTATCGAGAGATATGATGCGATTGGTAGAGTTAGAGTAGGGTGGAACAAGCTTACCTTCGGTGTGTTCGCCAGTGACTTGCCTCTTTTTCTCTCTATTCGTGTAATGTCCAAAACAAAAATATAAAATAATATAAAATAAAATAAGAAAGCCAGCCCATACAATCCCATCAATCATAATGCTTCCTTCCGTAAGTGTGTGCCGCTTGATCGCCGTCCGTTCCGTCAATCCGTTAAACCTCACTCATATACTCGCTCCCCATCGGCGACTCCTTCGGTCGGTGCATGCGTCGAGAGTAGTAGTGAAATAGGGTAAGGATGAAGATGAGAAAGATGGAACCGCCGATCGTCAGGCCGACGATGATGCCATTTACTTGTGCTTGTGATGGTTCTCCCATTTCGCTCAATTTGGTGTAGGATGGGCCTGGTTTGGTTTGTTGGAGAATGAATGGGAAGTTTGCTTTATATTGGCAGGTAGGGGGGAGGGCAAAAAGCAGGAGTCATCCGCAAATCGTGATATCCGCAAATCGTTCAGCTGAAATGGCGGAGCGGCCCTCGTCAATCCTGTTCGATGGGGGAAGAATGGGAAAGGGAAAACCTCCCCGGACCACAGACTGCCTTATATAAACCTGAGCTCCCGCCACACACACCCCAGATTGTCGAATGACGCGGCTCACGACATCAAGCTTTCCCCGATTGTGTTGTCCTTTGGCCACAAAGCTTAGCTTCCAAAGTGGTGGACAACTGTTACTTGCCCCTCCCTCCACCATCCGCCTAAGCCATGAATAAACAAGCATTGTGAGCAAGTGGGAAATATTCGAGCAACAGCCTTGAATTCCCGCTGCACAGGCGTCACGGGTAGGCAGGTAGGATACGGAATTTTGTCTCCCTCCCCCTGCTTTTTTTTTTTTTTACACTGACACGAGATGGTATTGGTGAGGGAAAATCAACCACTCTTCTCTCGTTCTTTGCCATGTCCAGACTGCGGCCTGCCGAATGGTAAGTTACCTTACCTGTGCACACAATATTACCACAGCATGGATATTCCAAATTCGATCATAGACCTCACTGCTCATCTCACTCCCTTGCCAGGCAGCGACATGAAAAAGAGCAGAGAAAAAAATTTCAAAATTCGGGCCGACTATACACAACTCCAGAATCACTACACGCATAACGAACACCACTTGCTGGTTCACTTCTCTCTAGGGCTCAGTCAGAACAGAGATCGATCGAAGGGATATAGAAGGGGGAGGAAATAAAAATCTCCCATCTCAAGCTCTAAGTTAGGTTCTCAGCTTTGGGTATGTCAAGTAGTCAGCGTTCTACTCGTAGTAGTAAAAACAACACAACATACACCCCTCGCCTGCCACGACAGGCAGGCAGTTGACAACTCAGCAATGGTAGCGCGGCGAGCTTTTTTCCCTCTCTTCAATCGAACACCCGGGTATGCAAAACATCCTTGCCGCAGATGGCACTAGCCTGATGTGGATACCTTCCAGAATGAATTACCCGCGAACAGGCGGATAAGGTGGTGAGTTATGGGATTTTAGGTTATGGCGCTCGAAGGACTCCATCCCGTTTCCAGGATTTTGTTCTTTTATCCATGTTTAGAGGTTTGGTTTGACGTGTTGTGCTGCCTGTTGAGATTCATCACGTGTCCAGTGGTTCCGGGTGTGTGCTGGGCACGACCAGGCACTCATTTGTGGACTTGAGCGCTGCCGGTACCACAACCTCCATTGCCCCTTACATAAAGGGGACTTGGATTCATGGAAAGCATCTCGACCGTACTCGAGCTCATCATGCATATTGCTTCCTCCCCACTCCCCTCGTCCCTTCTTCACCATCGGACCTCTGCTTGCCTTCCTCACAATTACCGTCACCCAACCTCGGATCGACGATCCACCTTGTCTATCCATGCGGTAGACCGCGAAACCCTTTTTGAAGGGAAAGGTCGGGATTCCATTATTGGTATCTTTATCCCCAGCTCAAGCATCCGGAACCTCTTGCGTCCTGCAGGCCCGCACAGTTGTACAGTAAAGCGTGGCGGCGGTGGAGGTCGTCGGTTTCCCTGACAATGGAGTCCGAGCCGTCCAGTGGAGTGGGTTTCTCACACACTCGAGTACCATACGTGCATGAAGCGAGCTATGTGCGGATTGATTCCGCTCTTTTTCTTGTGAGGATTGTGGTGCGGATTTGCTGCTAAACCAACTAGATTATTGTTTTATTCCTCATTTGCCTAATTTTTGTTATTTGGCCTTGCTGAGGAATCGCAATTTCTCAAAGTATCATACCGTATTACCGTATGTTGACCCCGGTCCGTCCGAAGGGAACACTTAGCTTATTAAGCTTTTGTTACGGAGCTTGAGGGTGGGGTTAGAGACTCGCGGAGTATCGGATGGGGTGGGCTCCCGGTACTTCGGGCCGAACCGCGCACGGACTAGGGTTTGCTTTTTTGGAACTCAGGTGCGTACCGGTGCTTGCACCTCAAGCCGCCCTTTGATTCCCCTCTTTTTCTTTTATTTTCAACAGTTATCAAGACTGCCCGTAGTTGATCGAGATTTTCCGCTCTTGGGCTTATCCATGCCCCGCTCTCTATCTTCAATTATAACTTTCCAACTTGTGAGTTTTGCGTCGATCTTGGAAAGGCCCCAATCTACAGGTAATTTTTGGCCGGGATTGGGGAATGCTTTCAGTTTAGTTACTTGCGGTCAGTCCTAATGGGCTTTGGGATGACTCCCGGATGAGTTAGCCAAGGGGTCATCATGCGAGCCACCACTCCAGGGCTAACCTTCAACCTGGGAAACTATCGGCACTCGGGTATTCGCTCCCCGGGCTACTCCAGAATTGTTTAAAACTGCCGTACTTCGGCACCGGTGCATGAGAGAGGAAGTTTGTGTTGGGGTTGGAAATGACCGTATCATACTGAGCCCCGCTTCGTTTCTGCCTTTTGCTTTGCCCTCCTGCCATGGTCGGAGAAAAAAGGCCATTGATAAGTGGCCTTTTCAACGAAATAGAGTACAGTACAGCACCGGTATTATGATAGACTTGGCTCTGGGGATCGAGGGTGTGATGGCGTGAAAAACCTTGTCCTCTATAACTTGTGATTTTCGGCTTTAGCACTAACGTTAGGAAGGTGGGTTTGACGGCATCAATGAGAAAAAAATAAAAACCTCCGACGAAATGAGAAGAGCTAGAAACCTCCGATGAAATAAGAGCAGCTAGTGGCGAACCTCCCCTGCATGCCGCTTAACCGAGAGCTCTTCCATAGATAAATTGATGAACCATTCGCTCCTGTCTCACACCTTCAATATACAAGCATCCGTCAATTGAGAAATGACAGACCAGAGTTTCGAAAGAACGATCTCCACAAGAACATTCCATGGTGAGGACACCGGGGCGACAGATCACTCGGAGCCTTTGCCAGTCGAAGCCATGCGAATGGTAAGTGTTCAACAGGATAAGCATGTTATCTATTGGGAGCCAGGTGACCCCGACAATCCGCGCAATTGGTCAGATGTATGAGTTTCCTTGAAATCACTTGATCTTTGCAGTTTATGGAGCTAATAGTATTAGGGTAAAAAATGGATTGTCTCGATGGTTTGTGTATTAACAGTTACAAATTCAACGTTCGCATCATCACTTCCCTCCGGCGCTGTGTCATACATAAGGGAGGATTTAGATATCGCCAGCCCGGAAATCACTTCTTTGACCATTTCGATTTTTCTGATTGGCTACGTTGTCGGACCCATATTCTTCGCGCCAGTCAGTGAATTCTATGGCCGACGGTGGGTGACCATTATCGCCTTTTCTTGGTTCACTACCATGAGCATTGGTTGTGCACTTGCGCCGGATATTGGTGCGCTGCTGGCGTTTCGGTTTTTGACGGGTATTGGAGCGAGTGCGCCGCTGAGCGTCGCTGGTGGTCAGTTAGCGGATCTTTGGGATGATCCTATTAAGCGGGGAAGATGTGCATCACCATCTTCCATATTGTTATTTTCACGATACTGACTCGGGGGAAACATAGTGGTGGCAGTGTTCTGTGCATGCACAATGATAGGGCCAACCCTCCCGCCATTCATCGGTGGCTACATTTCAGAGACACAGCTAGGCTGGCGGATGACATTTTGGATCGGCTTCATAATAGCCGCAATATCCTTCATCCCCCTAATATTCTTCTGCCCGGAAACCTATGCTCCCGTTCTCCTTCTCCGCCGTGCTGAGAAGATTCGGGCAGAGGGTGATATTCATGCAGTGGCACCGATCGAACTTGATGACCGCAGTCTAAAAAAAATACTTGTCACCACCCTAACAAGGCCTTTCCGCATGTTCTGGCAAGAGAGCATCGTCTTCTTCACAAGTATCTTCTTAAGTCTCCTCTACGGCACATTCTACCTCTCCTTCCAATCCTTCCCTATGATCTACCAAGGCATCTATGGCTTCACACCCGGTAAGGCAGGCCTCTTTTTCCTCCCCCTAGGGGTGGGAGCGGTCCTCGCCTGCGCGGGGGGGATAGCCTGGGACTCTTACTGTCACCGCAAGCAAAAGCAAAACCCTAACGTGCCCTTATCACCCGAATTCCGCCGACTTCCCATCGGCCTCCTAGGCGGCCTAGCTTACTGTACAGGCCTCTTCTGGCAAGCCTGGACCGCGCGCGCAGATATTCACTATATTGTTCCTGCCCTCTCAAGTATTCCCTTCGCATTCGGCTTTTGCATTATTTTCCTCGGGTTTCTGAATTACCTCACCGACGCCTACGGGATTTACGCCGCAAGCGCTCTGGCCGCAGCGAGTATGTGTCGGTCACTACTCGGTGCAGCGTTCCCGCTATTTTCCAGGACTATGTATGACCGGTTGACGATCCCCTGGGCGTCGAGTCTTTTGGCGTTCGCGGCGTTGGGGATGTCGTTTATTCCGATTTTGTTCATTCGATATGGCTGGTCTCCCCTCCTTTAACAAACTTATAGCGGACATAATGGGCTAACCCCGCTGGAACAGGGGAGAAAATCCGCGCTCGATCAAAGTTTTGTCAAATCCTGCTGGAACGGGAGCGGATCCAACTTGAGGAGGAGCAAGCACGCGAAGCTTCGAGGGCCGCGTCGAAGGCTCCGTCACTCGGAGAGTTGACTCTAGAGAAGCAGGTTGTCTAGCTGTCCAACTAGCATTTTTGGTGTCTAACCAGCATTTTTGGTTTATTCCTTTATTTTCTTCTATTGTTATAATATTGCCTAGTTTAAATTTGTAATCTGCGTCACTCCATCCATCCGCGGCATTTTGGCGTTTGGCCTGGTCCATACTATATACGGAATGACGGCATGACCTGACTTAATCGGGGGGATTTGAAAAGTTTTATATAAAAAAGTTGGAATTGTTTATTATCATCATCACCACCAATGCGTGCGTGCATGTATTCATCTACGCTGTGTTATACTACATACCGGCATTACAAGCAAGGGTTTAGACTCCTTTCAGCACACCCGAAGCATCACCGCATCTCATACGACTTTTTTCTCTCTTTCAGACACTTGTATACATTCAAACAGCAATGTGCCTGGCACGCCCCAAACACTACGACCCCCACAACCACAACCACAATAGCCCCTCCATAGTCCTCCGCCTTCAGAATCGTGGCGAACACAAGGCGGGGTATTATATAAAAATGATATTTGACCATAACCTCAAGTGAACTCTCACAAACTCCAGTAAAAATAAAAATATAAAAAAGCCTTAATCAGACGAGATTCCCCCAGCCAAAATCGTATCCAATTGGTCAATATTTTTTTATTTTCTTTTCCTTCGAAGTTCTAGGCGGTAACGGGGGGGGCAATAAAAATAATGGGGTAGGAGGGAGGGATCCGAAGAACGAAATAGAAATACCGGCGCCACGAAATACCGATGCTCAAGAGTAAATTCTGGGACTTTTGATGCTTTTTTTTTCTTCCTCTTTTTTCCCATTTCGGAAAATCGATTGAGGGAGAAGGGGTGGAAATAATAATATGGCGGAGGTGCATGGATTATCACTCGGGTGGCTAGCTCTGCGAAGGTTTTTTTTTTTTTGGGGGGGGGGGTTCGTGGGATGTGCATTACCGTGCCGGACTGTATATCCCCCATGTTGAAGATTCTTCGCAATCGCATTGGCCCGTTCGGGTACGGTGGTTGCTGGTGCAAACATTCCGCAATCGCATGAATGGACCAGTTTTGGATGCAAAGGCTTCTCAACCGGGATGTACAGCGTACGGGGGGGTTGGAGGGGCTTGGTCATTGCCTGAGAAGTTGTGGTATATAAAGCTTATTCCGAAGCCTGGTGGGCTTGCCTGTGCCTGTGGAGGTTGTTGAGAGCTATCTGATCGGAAGGAGTGGAAGCGACTAGTTTCACAGGTTCGAAAGGAGAGCAGTCACCGAAGAATGCGAAAGACTTATATTGCTTGTTGAATAAGAAGAGGATTTTGTAAGTGGAAGAAAGAAGAAACAAGACGAAAGGAAGACAGAAGAGAGGCTAAGATTCAGAGAAGGAAAGGGGGTGACGTAGGTGGTCATGACGTATCACTCGTAACCACAGCAACAGACAAGAAGAGAGCATGCCCGTGAGTACAGTTTCCAACAGAGGTAGGTTGTAGGGATGAGGGGAAAGGTGTGAGCTGGGGTGTCCCGGTAGTCTAGGCGTGTTTTGCTCAGGACGGAGACTGAGGCGGGGGTGGGGGGTTAATTAGTTTGTTGGAATGTTATCTCATATATACCGGTGAAGTAAACGGTTCGGTATTTACTACGATGTTGGGTGGTGCGGGGTCAGCGGTGCTGCTTGACTTTAACTAAGGTTGTTGCGGTGGCGGCGGTGGCGGCGGGATTTTTGTTCCTTGTTTATCGTGATTGCCAGTGGGGATTGGGGGGAGGAGTTTACTTGTATGGGACTGACAGGTTCCGGGATGGTGGGTTCGCCCCGGTCGTCGTCCTCAAGGTGCTATACTGTACCGGTGCCAGGACAGAATTGGGGAGGACCGGGGAGGGATTAATTTATTATCGTGGGTAACTTGATTAATTCTTCTGGGCCCGTGGGGGGAAAAGTACCGCACTCGTAGGAGCTCCAACAATTGGGTAATAGGACGTTGGAGTTGCCTCTCCTGGTAATGTCTGGCTTTCCCCCCCTCCCCCTTTTGTTTATCCCTGAGAGCAGATTTTTTTTGGTGTTTTTTTCTTCCTCTTTTTTCAAGGGGAGTAAATTTTGGACTACCGTATGATACCTAGTAACACGATCCAATTTCTCAGGTCCCCATCGCTGCGGTATCGGCTACTGTGCCAGTACTGAACATGCGGTTATACGCTTTACCAAGGGTACAGTACAAGTACAAGGCCAGGCGTAGGAAAGTTGGTAATGCACAATACTCTATGCAGCAGGGGTGCTGGTGTTGATTGATTCTGGTCAAAACTGGTGGTATCCTGAAACTAACTTTTCAAGAAACACAAACCTTGCACTACGGTACTTGGCAGGAACCCGGAAAGAAAGAATCGCTTTCTTGATCAGTGCATCGAACCGGAGGTCAGGTACTGCACATAACTTACCTCATCAATTATATCTCTTCAAAGCTGGCAGAGGCATGGGTAAATAGAGAACCCATCAAGGTCACGTTTCTCAGCCGTATATATTATACCATTGGTACCGATATTCCAGCTATGTATGCACCGGGCGGTGGGGCAGAGAAGCGTGTTTATAGATTTTAGTTAACACCTACATTTGGGTATGGCAGTTGAACTATAGTATAAAGTAAGCGCTCCACGGTGCTCAATTGGATGACTGTCATTGATAGTAATTCGTGGGCGAAGAAGTTTTCATGGGACGGTCTCCCTCCTTCACCTACCTCTTAAGACCGAACATGAGAGAGCAGGGGAGGGGGTTCGCAGCGGGGAATACCAACGGCAACCTCCCGGATGAGAAGGGGCTAACACGAACATGACGAGAATTGATTGCATTTTTATTCTTTCCTCCTCCTTTCCTCCTTTGCTCGTGCGACCCCCTTGCGAACCCGTGCTAATTCCCACGAACCTGTGCTTGCAACCTCCCTGCGGCGGCCGTTCGACAACCGGAAAGAAAAACACAAATTGCTGTTCTGACTGTTTACGGGGGGGCAATCGCTAGCTTACCTTGCTGTTCCTTTCAGGGGGGGGCGGATTGGGTTCTTTCAGCATGATACTTGTTCCAGGGAAGAAGCATCCGGGAATACTCGTACGAGTGGTGAATCTGTGATGGGCACGGATTTGTTTTTGCCCTATATTCTGTGAACCACTTGTTTCCCCCGATACTTCTTGCGCGGGACAAGTACTGTACCACTATCCTATCCCTAACCCTTGAGAGCGGTTGATCGAGCATGAGTGACTCACTATGCTATGATATTTCATCCCGCGGTTTTTGCGACTATGATAGGCCGTTGGCCAAACCTGGAGTGCACCCTGTTGCCCATGACACGGAATAGCATCGCTATACTTGCATTCCACCAAGCGTTTCCTAGAATGAGCCCTTTTGCACAGGTGATGGTTTAGTTGGCAAGTGATCTAGCCAGCACTCCTCCAGCACAGTACTCACAAGGCCCAGAATCCAACCCCCCCTCGGCATCCTACGGGGGACACCCGTAACTAATCAATGACCCTTCTCCAACAACCGGGGATAGCCCTTTGCGAATTAAGTAATAGAATGCCAGCCTAAGTGAAAATATTTCGCTAGCGAGTGTCCAGTTCTAGTAAGTATTCACACAATTACTCTTGTCTAGTGCTGTACTACCAGTGCATATATATATAAGTATCTTACTCTAACAATGCCCCCCCGGGCAAAGAAAAAGGAAAAAAAAACGAAAGTCACGGTATCCGTGGTGCACTAGCACTACTGGACCACGCGGTATCATACCAGAGTACAGCACAGCACTCGCGTACTATTCTAAGGTCAGAAAGTTGTATGATATCCCGATACATAACATACCGGGCCCAACCGAAAAAAAAAAGAAAGAAAGAAAAAACCTACCCTGCCTAGCCTTTCAAACAACTCGTACATGCCCGAGTGAGTGAGCCAAAGCATTCCCATCATTCGCCCAATCCACGAGACCCACACCCGCACACCAGGAAAAACATCAAGACCACACGCAACCCTCCGGTACTTCCGGAAGTCCCACAAAAGATTCATGCCATGCGATGATAAGTTAAATATAGTCTTCCCCCGGAGGTGGGGGCGGGGATGGGATGGGATGGGATGTCCCCAACTGTACGGGACTTGACTAGCGTAAGGTAGCAGTCTTCTTACTGGATACTTGTATGATATGATACAAACATCAGGCGAGCAAGTCACGGTTGTGGTAATAATACGGTATGATATGCCCCACCCATGAGCCGCAGAGCTGGAGACATATTGTACAATGGAGCCCCGCGCTAAAAGGGCTAGGGTTCACTTCTTTCCGGCGAAGGGAGGAATTATCGTGCCAAGGGGAAGGAAGAAAAAAAGAAAGAAAGGGAAAACATCACAGGCCTTTGTTATTAGGAGAGGGCAATTCTGACGTTTTAGCTTGAGGCTCATTCCAATTCTTACACTAATTAATTAATCATCCTTTACGAGTAGACAAACGAAACAAACCCTCACGATCAAGCACCTAATAGCATCGTATTCCCAACTCGTAACTTGTATCATAGTAGTACCGGTATAATCATAACGATTGCTATATTACGAACCGAGAATACGAACCTTTCCTGAATAGTACGAGTATCATACCGAGGAGTAACTTATGAGTGGCTGTGCTGGTCTAGGGCTGCACTGCATCACACAGCCCAAGTCTGATAACTGCACTTATTATGCACTTCCTCACCACCCGTACAGTACCGTGACCACAACTAACCCCAACCCAACCATCATCCCCCCCATCACAGGATGTATCATACCGTACCAGTACTAGCACTATGACACTGTATCATACCAATACCACAAGACCCCAAAGTGCGATCCTAAAAGCCTCCCTTTCCCCCACACAGATATTCCAAGACATCTCTAACCTAAAAAGCGCCACCCGTCTATTTAAAGCCCTCCACCCTCCCACCAGAGATCTCGCACTCTCGGGATTGCGCTATGATACGGTAGGGCTTGTGTGTGTGTGTGGGCGCAGTGCATACATCCCAACAAACCCGAGATCCCGAACCCGGCACTTTGGTACAAGTAACTGAACCGGACTGTACTACGGTAATGCGGTATAATATATATCATACATACTCTGATAGACACAGATACCGGTAAAAACTTTTGAATGATTGGACGGTGTGCTATGTCGTTGGACTTTCCTCTCCTAGTATGGTCAAGAAAATTTTTAATTTTTTTTTTTCAGTCTTGGAAGGGGGGGAAAGGGGCCGTGTTTTTGCTGTGTTTTTTGCCCCCCCCTTTCCAGAGAAGGGAATTCTGGACTACATTACATGGCACACCGTCCAATTATTCAAGTTTTTACGGTAAGTAAGCAAGAAACCTCTCATACAAAATTTACACTTTTCCCATCAAGGAGGAAGTCAGTCAGTCAGTCGAGTGCCGTGAAAACAGGAATGACACGCTACGGTAGGGCATTCAGAAATTGCCTTCCTTCCTTTCCCTTCCCCCCCTCTTTGGGTCATGGGGAAGAAAACGGGGCAAAAAAAGAAAGAAAAAAAGGTCCCCTTTCAGCCCATTCAGTTGAGTGAGACAGATGGATGGGATGGATGGATGGAGAGTAAAAAAGAAAAAAAGAAAAAAAAGGGAAATAGGGTGGAAAAGGAAACCTTACCAGGAGAGGCAACTCCAACGTCCTCAGGGTATTCTCAATTGTTCCGGTTCTGACGGTATGTAGATGAATGGGGTTACACTTTTTTATCAGCCGCATCGAGTCAGCGCTACAGTGCAGTCTGGCCGGGGGGTGATTTGGGGGCAGTAAGGCGGGGCTGAACAAAGCTCAGAGTAGAGTACCGTAGTGTACTAGTACAAGAATGGGTAGGAGAACGAGTGTGCGGGCAAGTCCAGATTCGATTGTGGTACAGAGTTGGTCAAAGGAGAGGAAAAGAGGGAGAGTAGAAGCTATCGCGGCGCCGAAGAAGAGTGAGTTTTCGTCTCTTTTGCGCTATGGGTGGATGGATAGGTGAATGAGCGAGTAACACTGAGCGTGACAAGTTCAAGGTAGAAATGGACAAATGGTGAAAACACTTTGGTTCTGATATGCGGAAAGGAAGAAGAGAAAACAAACGTAAACTAAATAAGGGTATATAAAATGTAAAAAAGATAATCGGATATGATATGAAAAAAAAAAACAACGCCATGATTTCGGCTTTCCAATACCCTTGTTCCGTCCTCTTTTTTCCCTTTTATGCAAAAACAGCCACCTCCCACGAGAAAAAGACAACCCTAAACCACCCCGCCATCTTTCAGCCTTCGTTACTGTCCTGTTCCATACTTCCATCCGCCTACGCCCGTCATCCCGCATTTTAGGGATTTTTTTGTAACGAGCCATTAATAGTGATAGCGACAAAACTTCCAATGCGATTATACATGAGAAAAGAAATACAGGAATGGGGTGGAAAAAACACAAACACCTTCCCCCTTAAGAAAAAAAAGACGTAACAGGAAATCCAATAGACCGTTATCTACATCGGCATATTTGCCAACTCAGTGTCGATTTGTCGGTCGAGGAATGCTCGCCTCTCCCCTTGGCATTCGGTCTGTAGTCTCTGTTCGACCAATGCTCTCACTGAATTGCAAAATGTCAGTCTTCAAAACAATTCTTATTTGGAGATCGGTTCAAAACGTACCTTGCTTCTTTGTCACAGTCTCTAAATCGACTTCTCTAAGGACTGCTCTAATTGCCTCGACGATCAATTCATCATCCGGCCCTCCCCCGGCTCTCATGAAGTCTATTTGGCTAGTCGGCCTACTATTCGCAAAGTCAAGAGGACTGCGGCTAGGAGCTCTAGGTGGCGGGGTATTCATAGCCAGCAAATTATCAGTGCTCGGTCCAGTGCTCATAGCGCCACGGTTGCCAGGTCCATCCTGCCAGTAATCCCGGTTGCTCATACCCCCCATAGACATGAGGCGTTGGTGTTGGTTGTGATCGCCCGGATGGGGGGCAAAGCTAGTATAAGCCGAGTAGGTAGACTGCCTGTTGTTCTGGAAGGCTGGAGATTGAGGAGGCATGTAACCGCCCATCTGAGGGAGACCAGTAAGAATAGTGGAAGCTGGCTTGACTGAGGAGTACGTCGATTGAATGTCATCAAGCTCGACAGCATCCTCATATCCACCGGAAAACTTTTCGGGTGCACCACCACCACGGCGCCCAGGAAGAGAGTTCTGAGCTGCGTAATCATCCCAAGTCTGAAGAGGAATACTCCTAGGATCGAAGCCTTCGTCCTCAGTCGCCACGATCTTCTTATCTCCGCTTTCGCCAATGACGATACGGGTGTTACCCCACGAGAAATCATCCTGGGCCCAGAAAGAGTAGACAGGAAGAATAAAGGAGTAAATCGGGAATGCTAGGATGTAGATGATCATCCAACCGACGTGCTGCCATTGCCGCTTAATGATGAAGATGATTGCCTGGAGACCATATACAACTGCAATCATGACCAACGAGAGAATTGGCAGTGGGCCAGTCTTGCTTGCAATGACATAGATAAGGTAGCCAAAGTAGACACAGGTAGCCGGAAGGATAATGGTTCCCATCAAGTCCAAGAACACAACGAATCTCATAGAGAAGAAACAGAATCCGCACATTTCCTTAAGAAAGAACAATTCGAACAAATTGTGAATGGTCGAGTTGATCCAGCGACGCCTCTGAGAGAGCAATACACTCCAGGTTTCGGGGGCAGCAGTGTTTGCAAAAGCATCAGGGATGAACTTGTAGCTCATGTAGGGGAAGTGCTTGGTCATAAGGGTAGTAAGGTAACGATCTTCTCCAAGAGACAACAAGTTCTTCTTATGCAAAGTATCGACATTGCCATCCGAGTACTCATCAATGACCTTGCTGGAAATGATAAGAGGACGGCCCTTGTCAGGGGTGCGCAAACGATACATGCAGAAACTAAAGAGATCAGTCTAGCTCTCGTCTCAATGGGGGGGGTTAAATGATACTTACCAACCAGGCAAACAAGTAACGGAAGCGAACAAGCTCTCAAAAGCTTTAGCGAGATGATGAGAGATATAGTATTCGTAAACTTGAATCATAGTCCACCAACTGCGCTCCTCATTTTCTAAACTAGTCTCTCCACAAATACCCGCAATCTTAGCATCGTTTGCGCATGCAGCCACAAGCCTGTTTAGGGAATCCTCTTTAACGCTGGTATCGGCGTCAACCATGAGAAGGTATTCGTAGAGCTCAGGATCTACACCAATGATATTGTTGATCTGATGGAACATTTCAAGCTGAAGAGGGGACATAGGGGTACGGTGGTGAACGCGGTTAAGGAAATCTAGAAGGAGGACTTGAGAATCACGTTTACCACGATTACCAGGCTTCGACTTTCCGTGTTCAGACGGCTTTCCGACCTTGACGATAACCACATAAGGAACGACACACCCTTCATATTCATAAAGGCCAGAATAGACTTTTCCGTAGTTGAGCTGAGCACTTCCTTCGCCGACGCTCTTGAATGGAAGAGCGGGAGGATCAGTCTTGGGGTCAACGCCAAGGATATCAAGGACAATATTGGGTGTAGGCCTGTCGTTGCCTCCTCCGACAATCATACCATCGCAAACGACACAAAGTAGCTTTCTCTTGTTGTCGTAGTTCAGGGCAGTCAAAGAATCGAGGGCCTTCCGGAGTTGGTCTTCGCCCTCCGTATAGGCAGGAATCTGGCAGATAACAAACTTATCTTGCATAGCAGGACGACGCTTAGACCCAAGCTGGAGAGCGGCCAAGAATTTGACAAGGATAACGGCAGAAATGATACCAGCAAATGTAGGAAGAATGTAACTGTTGACTTGACATTTAGCAGTTTTCCTAAAATCGGTTCTACCAACGTAAAAGAGGTTATTGAGGCATCTGAGGGTCTGTGCCTGAGCAGTAGCATTCAATTGTTGGTTGAACAACTTGGTGAGATCGGAACCCGGGTTGTTCTTGAAGATGCCTTCGAGGGTCGATCCAAGATAGTTGTAATTGGGAACATTGGCAGCGCCAGAGTTAGGGTTTTGGTCGGCAGTATAAAAGTAATCCGTGAGGTCATAGATCTTTTCGTTAATAATTCCCCAAGGCTTATTATATGCCACGCCGTCCTTCTTGATCTTCTTACGGTCCCAGACAAGGTCACCCTTGTGGTACTCTTTAATCCTTGGAAGAAAGGTCTGGGAGTACCAATCTGCGGAATGGAGTTTGGATCTGGGATCCTGGGCGTTCCTCGGACCCGAGGCATGAACACCAACAACGAGATGTTGAGCAGAAGTATCGTTGTATTGCATGTTGATCAAATTGGACTGCACCAAGTCCGGGCATCCAAGGTAGATTGGAGGTGGGAAGTATGGGGAGAGGTCCAACCCAGCAAAATCAATCATGTTATCTCTATTAGTTTTGATATTGGAATCACTGTGTTGCAGGGTCCAGAAAGAGGTGATATCGTACACGTAACCGTGAATACTGACCCAGAAATCACCTTCGCCCTGATGATACCCCACCTCCGTTCGGCTCCAGGCTCTATCGTAGTTTGGACAAAGAAGCTTGGCGAAAAAGGCGATCCAGAAGACGATTGCAGCGTTCAAGATAAAGATAAGGAAGAAAAGAACAAATTTTTCTCTCCAGGCCATTCGGACATCCGGTCTCTTCATTCTGCCAACGAATCGAAGGGCAAAGCTAGGGATCCACCAAGTCATGGCCCACACCACGCCGACCCATACTTTTCGAGCTTTCGACGTGGGGACGCTTTCGACGTTCCTAGGAGTAGCCATTTCGGGGTCAAGTTTCCCAGCATAGCGTTCTTGCTCGTATTTGGACAAAAGCGCCCCCTGCTCAGAGCTGTCCTGGTTATGGACAAGAGGAGAACTTCCAAGAAGTCCTCTGCCCCCCATGCTGCCTTGGTTTTGCAAAAGCTGGGAACTCGAGCCAGATGGACTAACACCCATTCCTCCCATTGGCCCAAAGTAACCACTTCCGTTGGTGTTCTGGGTATAACCGGTGTCCATAGGCCCAGCACCCATTCCAGTCATATTCGGCGAGATTCCGGGCTGCTTCAAGTCGAGCATGTTCTCTGCTTCCCACCAACTGCCTTCTCTCATCCATACCCTCTCGCGCCCAACAACCACCTCACCGTTACTCCATCCTCTCTCAATGACCCAGCTCTCAACTCCATCCCTGCCGCTAGTACAACCCAGGGGAGAGTACCGAACAGCAAATTCGTCAAAATCGAAATCGGCTGTAAAGTCAAGATGTTTTGTTCGACGGTTGGCCCATTCCGGCAGCCTCCAACTTCTCAGTTGCCTGCTGACTGCGGAAGCGGACCAGGGAACTGGCTGGAGACCGGATGGGATATCATCTGACGGAAAAAGTGTTAAATGCCACCAAACCCTGCTAGCGGCGAGTAGCTGGATGGCTTCGAATTTGCCAGCCTCGGGGGATCGGCCAAATTCTGCAGGGAATAGCAATTCCTTCAAAAATCCACCTTCCTCGGCATCCCGACCAGTCTTCTCGATGACATTTTCCCGCCGGTCTCTCTCATATTCTCTCTCCCGGCTATTGCCCACTAATCCCTCCTTTTCGGCCTCGGACCACGAACTCTTCATTTCTCGGTAGACGGTCCCACTAGCGCCCGGTATTTCGACGCCGTCTAGTTTCATTTCCACATTGAGGCCGCTTTCATCGTCAAAGACACCTTTCAGGCACAGAGCCTTGGCCATTTTTTCGTTTGGCAATTCAAGAACGGTTATTTGTACGGTATCACCTTCCTGACTGCCCTCGGAGCTCGACTCGGCTTCCTTCCTGACGGCAAAGTCCGCTGCTATAGCATCGTTCGCCTTTGCTATGATCCATTCGACAATGGCCTCATAAACAACCGCAATAAATACTTCTCTCTCACCATCACCAACCCTTTTGGCCAGTATCTCTGGCTCAACACCAAGGAGACCCGAGACATCTTCGCATACCTCATCAATAATCTCCTCATCGACCAATAAACCAATTGCATTGCCAAGCTTTAAGATACCAGCAAGAGCTGAAAGTAGGCCTCGAAGAAGGCTTCCCTTGATCCCAACTGCTCTGAGGTTGGCTCTCCAATCCTCTGCCGCTGCGGAGTCATCTGCAGTTGGGAGGTAACTAGGAAGAGAATATGTGCCGCTCCTAGCCAACAAAGAGTACTTCTCAGCTGATTGCAGACCTAGACCCTGCCTCTCGGCTGGGGTCGATGCCGCCGAGAGCAAATAATAGAAGACGTCGAATGCCCGATAGCCCGCCTGAGCTGGGATTCGAAGGAGGCCATTTTGGGTGTCGAGGCCAGCAGATGAGATGGAAATATAAGCACCGGTAATGGTGCCGGAGAGAGATATTTGTAGAGTAACGGCAAGTCCGTTGTGATAAGGAACAGGGAATGGAGATGAAGGTGTGAGGCATGAAGTGAAGGCAGATATTAATGCAAGAGATGTATTTAAGATGTCGGGAGGCGAGGGGAGAGTCCCAAGGATTGGTAGGAGCAGCGAGGGGGAGTTTGAATGGAGAGAACTGCGAAGAAGAAAGAAAAACAAAGTCAGTAAACTATCTCCTAATACCGAAGCTAATCCAGGACGGTAAAACAATGAAAATTAAATAACGAGAAAACAGAAGCATACCCTAGGAGAATTGTTTGGTCCTCTGCTCGTCGTCTAGCGTGTTCCCAAGCTCTTGTTCCAAGCGTTTCGTCAACCACACCATTACCGTAGCCTCCTGTCCCACCACTATTGCTCGAATTGACAACCAAAGTTGTACTCGCATCAAGAGCATGAGGAATACTGGATTGGTAGGAATTATGAAGGGCAGAAAGTAGCGAAGAAGTCGTGACAGTTCCGGAGGTTTGTGCAGCATTACCACCACCATACGGTGATGCTGAAGTGGTAGAATATATCGAATGCCGATTAGAGAACGACATGATGAATGAACAATATACTGTAAAGGTTCTATTAATTAAGTGTGCATGGAGGAAGATGGTGTTGAAGAGAGCAACGAGATGGATCAGTAACGAGATGGACTAGCGGCTAACTCACTGAGCGTGTTCCTTCTGTGTCGAGGTTCCCTCTTGGCCGATCAATTAGACGGGAAGCACTCACTCCTTGACTACCGTAGCCGTACTTTGGTGTGTGTAGCCAAGGAAGTCAACAAACAGAAGAAGAAAAAGAAAAACAAACACAAAAAAAAAAAAAAAAAAAGTCCAATAGCAGAGCCCCTATGGTCAAGCGAGTGTAAAGGTGTAGAGGTCCTGTTTGGGTGTTTGGCGGAAGAGCTCAAAAATTGAAGAGAATTATGCTCTGACTGGGGGGGTTGGTTATCGCGATTGCTGCTGCGGCCCACCGCCGAAGAGGGTATGAGTTGCCCGAGGTCTTTTCCCCCCCTTTCCCCTTTTCTTAAAGACCTAGATAGGCACACGATCAGGGAAGCGGGCAAGAGGATCCCGGGAAACTTTGTCGGAGTAGCGAACTGTTGATTAACGAATGTGAATAGATACGGTATCGACAGACAAAAAAAAAACGAAGGCTCTTGCTCGAAGAGGAAGAGAGAAGGTTTGAAAGGGCGAGTATGAAAAGTGAATGTGTGGAAATCTCTTTCGCTATCTCCACGTTCTCTCCACTTCTGCCCCTTCGATCTCGCTCTAGTCGCGTCTGCCCAGTTTTGCCAATTCCTCCTATTTCTCACGCTATTACCGGCACAGCACAGTAGGATTGGCTTGAAACAGGCAAATTCACCGCTAAGACGACTTTTTTTGTGTGTGGGTGGCGAGCCTATGTTCCCAAAGCTTGACCAGGATCGGCTGTCACCCTGGACAACCAAGCCAGAGAAATTCAATCAATACATAATTTCTATTACTCCACACTAACTTGACCAATATGGGTTCTTGTATGTACTAGTACTGGTACTCTACTCGAGTACTCGTAGAGTACCGGTACCGGTACTCATACAGCGCAGGCAATCAATTCCACCGTGGCACCAGAAGGCTGACTGTGGAGTGATGGAAAAGCAGGAATCAAACCATTATATTTTCCGCTCTTCAGCTCCGATCAGCATTCTAGCAAGAAATTCTATTTTCCACCCGTACCGCGCTGCTCGTGATCTTTTTTCCTCAACCAGAGCTTACAGCAGGAAACACGTCGTGATCTGTCCCTCCCTCAGGCTGTGTAAGGATTGTGTCGGTTGTTAGGCATGGCATCAGGGAGGATCAAAACAAACAGTGGGAATAAAAGGAAAAAAGAGGGAAAAGAACGATACCGGCTTCCTCCCGTGGCTGCCAAGGTTTCATGTTCCTGCTTCACTTCTACTGGCCATTCTAAAGATAACTTTACAAGCTTCCCGATGACGAATAAGGGCGAACCGAGCCAACGATCCTTACCCAATAAGGCAGGCACCCCTGTCTTTTTCGAGTGAGGGAAGAAGGGAACTCAAGCTTCGATGGGTGTGCTGCTCAGTTGAAAAGCGACACACACATCCGCAAGAAAGAAAGAAAAAAACGGACGAGACATGAATATTAGGCCATACAGTATCTCATCGACCAGTAACTGGTAAGCTTGTGGCCCCTATTTTTGGGTCGGTATAATCTAGAGCTGAACACCCTTTGCCACAAACTGTGGCCAGCCGTAACTTTAGTATTGTAATTTCTACTTTGGTACTAGACTGGCACTGGCACTGGGCGGAGAGGGAGATTTTGCACTTGCGGCAACGACGGAAGACAATTGTGGTGTGGTGTGGGGTCATGAGAATGGGAATGAGGATGTAGGGAAGGGATACGGTAACTTACGGTAGTCTGCCTCTGAGCCATCAATTCCGGCAAGCACCGGGTAGCTATCGTGATCAACCTCTGTTAACGGGTGGGGGGTAGAGCAGTGTGGTGCGGTGCACTTGTATGATAGGTATCATATGATATTTGCTGTGCAAGCAAGGGTACCGGGTACGGTACTCGAACAGGATGGATGGAAGGAGGTAGCTGTTCGATATGTGCAAACACAGTACTCGTGCCATGCTGGTACCGGTACTATGAGGAAGAGAAAAAAAGGGTAGAAAAGGGTAGGGGTGGATTTCCAGAAATATCTTTCATTCATCTTTCCTTTGCGAATAGTACGGTACCTTACAGTGCTATGGCCCAGACCGTGCAGGGGGATACAAGTAGAATCTGGACACTGGAGCAAGCGGTGCACAGTGGGGAGAGAGGGGGGAAGGGAGCTACAGTACTCGTACAGGTATCATGGAGAAGGGGGGGAAGGAATGGCAAGCTTCGATATGATGGGCAAGCAGAAACAGGGGAGGGTTGCCGGGGCAGCCTGAGAGGGAGTGAGTGTGTGCTGCTCGGTACTTGCATTGCACTCGAGTACAGTACCGTACGGTAATGCGCCACTGATAAGTCTGATACCGGTATGATTGTCCAGGCATCAACACACCTTCCTTCTCCTACCAAGCCCCCCGCCTTGCTGGGAGGAAGAATGGAGCCGGGGAAGGGCTCCCCAGAAGCATCGAAACTGAGCGAAATATCATACTGTACTAGTACGTGTACTGGTACTTGTGCAGCATTGGGGCTAAAAACAATTACCCATACAAGTAGAAAAACGACACAATGAGGTACCATAAATAAATAGGAATAAAAAAATAAAACAAATGGAAGAAAGAAAACAAGTGGAAAACAGCTGCTCTTACCCAATTGGCCCCATGCGCAGCATAGGTTACGGTGGTAGTGCTGCTGCTGGAATTTGCTTTGGGGGGGAAAGGCTCGATCAGTAGGCAAAGACCGCGTTGGACGGCAGACTGGCCAATCTTTTCCCTACTATCATAGTACCGGTACGGGTAAGATACGGTGCTCTCCCTTTCCATCTAACCTCTGCCCTACCTCCTCCCCTCCCGGCTTGGGGCTCTTCTTACTTTTCCCTCCACTGAGTACGAGTACCGGTACTGTGCTCGTACGTGCGGGTTGCTCCCCCCCCTTGTACCTACCTACCCTTCGTTTCTGTTTCTGTCCTTTCGGCCTTTCATACGCTCGCTTGCATACTGCATTCTCGTCCTCTTTTTGTGTTGTTCCGCTCCTGCTTGCTATTGTTTTTCTCGTCCTCGCAATCACGACAACCAAGACGATCCATTCTATCGTTCAACCCCCTAGTCCTCACCACCACCAACCACCACCACCCATTCTTCACACTTCACAATCTCCCCTTAACCGTCCCTTCCTTCGTTTTCTATTCACTCATAATATTTGCCATTTCTTTCTTCGTGGACTTGCTCTAATAATTTTTTAATCCACTTGCTGCTCCGGGGGTTTGCATCCCCCTCGACATTGTAAACATCATGGCACAACAACAGACGCCGCAGTCCCAGCCATCGCTGCCTTCATTGCCAGCACATTTGCAGTCCGATACCCACATTACTGCTCACTTGGCATCTCGTTTTCATCTATCATTGCCCACAGCCAATATCAGTTCACAGGCACTTGTTTCCCTAAACACTTACACATCCCCTCATGCTGTGAGTAGCGATTTAGAGGCCATTGCCGGCCGAATGTGGAGGCGGTTGGGCGGACGAGGCGAAAATCAGGCTGTCATTTTCTTGTGAGTCCTCATTTCCCTTTTGTGTGGTTTGTAGCGGAATTCCTGGTTGTGCGTAAAAAAAGGGGGGGGGGGGGATTTCACAGACCATATTCCCATTTTGCCATTGCTTGCTAACAAACACACAGAGGTGAATCTGGTTCCGGAAAAACCACACTTCGATCTCATTTTCTCTCCCATATCTTGTCCTTCACTTCAACTCCCCTCTCGCAGAAAATATCTTTATTTACTTTTCTCTTCGACTCCCTCACAACCACTAAATCCCTCACTACTCCCACCGCATCCAAGGCCGGCCTGTTCCTGGAGCTTCAGTATGATAACATCTCCCAAACACTTATTGGCGGAAAACTTTTGGATCACCGTTTGGAGCGTTCTCGCGTCGCCGGTGTACCTACCGGAGAGAGGAACTTTCACATCCTCTATTACTTGCTCGCCGGAACTTCCGATGCCGAAAAAGCCCATTTGGGCCTCAACAACTCTGCCACCGCGTCGAGCAATAGGCACAGCGGTGATATATCGGGCCGTGGAGGCCAGAAGAGATGGCGTTATTTAGGGCATCCAACACAACTGAAGGTTGGCATCAATGACACTGAGGGCTTCCAGCACTTTAAGACGGCACTCAGGAAGTTGGAATTTCCTCGACAAGAGATTGCCGAGATTTGTCAGCTTCTTGCTACCATTCTCCATATCGGTCAATTGGAGTTTGCCAATGGCCACACGACACAGGCGAACGGAGAGGAATCCGGTGCCATGGAGGGAGGCGACCAAATCGTAAATGTTAGGAATAAAGATGTGCTTGGAGTCATTTCCGCCTTCTTGGGCGTTAGCACGGAGGCTCTGGAAAATTGTTTGAGCTACAAGACCAAGACATTGAATCGGGAAAGGGTAACGGTTATGCTCGACGCTAGAGGAGCTAGAGCTCATGCGGACGAGCTGGCAAGAACTTTATATTCGCTGCTTGTCACATGGATAATCGAGTCTGCAAATGAACGCATCTGTGCTGTTGAAGACGCGGTTGCCAACACCATCTCCATCATCGACTTCCCAGGCTTTACACAGGTTTCAGCCACCGGCAGTACCCTAGATCAATTGCTTAACAATGCGGCCACCGAAAGTTTGTATAACTTTTGCCTTCAAACATTTTTCGATCGACGGGCGGAGCAGCTCGAGAGTGAAGAGGTCGGCGTCTCGGCTACCAGCTACTTTGATAATTCCGATGCTGTTCGTGGTATTCTGAAACACGGAAATGGGCTACTCAGCATTCTTGACGATCAAACGAAACGCGGGAAAACGGATGGGCAGTTTTTGGAAAGTTTGAAGAAGCGATTCGACTCGAAGAATAACTCCGCCATCACTGTCGGATCTAGTGCATCCGTTGTTCCGGGCACCGCCAGAAGTTTCACCATCAAACATTTTGCCGGAGAGGTGGAATATCCAGCGGGTGGTCTCTTGGAGGAAAATGGCGAAATTATTTCCGGTGATCTCATGAATCTGTTCCGCGGAACGACGAGCACGTTTATCACGGAATTGTTTAGCAGCAAGGCTGTTACTACTGTCCACCACCCACGAGAAAAGACTGCCATTATGCAGGGCCAAATTGCGTCAAAGCCTTTGCGCATGCCGAGTGTGATGCGCAAGAGGGGTGAGCGGCCAGTGCGTGGAGCTGCGGGGGATATCAAGGGCTCAGCACCACCCGACCCTACCACTGAGATCAACACAGTTAGCTCCCCTGACCAAGGTGCGGCAGCCCAATTTGTCAGCGCCCTAGACACAGTAACACGATCCCTTACCGGAACAAATACCAATCCCTATTTTGTTTTCTGTCTCAAGCCCAATGACCGAAGGATTGCCAATCAATTCGATTCAAAGTGCGTCCGTACCCAAATCAGGACGTTTGGCATCGCAGAAATCTCGCAGAGAATCCGGAATGCCGACTTTTCCATCTTCTTGCCCTTTGGAGAGTTCTTGGGTCTTACGGAAGCTGAGAACGTTGTTGTCGGCAGTGAGAAGGAGAAGACCGAGTTTGTTGTTGAGGAGAAGAACTGGCCCATGAATGAGGCAAGAGTCGGTGCTACCGGTATCTTCCTCAGCGAGAGGTGTTGGTTTGAGATTGCCAATATTGGGGAAGGGGGCAGCGCTGCTAGGAGGTCAATGGCTGGTGCTGGCTTTTTGGATTCGGATGATCGTAGCGACCCGCTCACACCTGTTGGTGAGCCTGGGAGTGGCAATGGAGGCCTGTTTGGGGGCTCTGATTCACGGGTAAGACTAATCCCGAGTCATGGCGCTCCCAACCCAGGGGGCTTGGGAACACATATTTACGGTACTGGTGATGGTAAGGGTGGTTTCTTCTCCAAGGCGGATGACTTGCGCTCTGAAGCGGCTGCATCTGCTTTTCATTCGGGCGATATGTTCAAGAATTTCGATACCCGGCAGCAGATGGCAGAAAAGGGGCAGGCTGCTAGGGAACAGGAGATCGAAGAGTTACCGGTCACAGCGGGTCGTAAGCGGTGGATGTTTGGTGTATGGGCCATCACATGGTTTATTCCCGATTTCCTTATTCGCTGGATTGGGGGGATGAAACGAAAAGACATCCAGGTCGCCTGGCGAGAGAAGCTTGCTATCAACTTTATGATTTGGTTTATGTGTGGTCTTTCAATCTTCTTCCTTGGTAAGTTTTATATGGCGTTGTGCAACGTGATCGAACAATTGGCTGATCTAGGTTTATAGTTTGGTTTCCGGTTTTGATTTGCCCCAGACAGAATGTCTTCACTCTTGAGGAACTCGCGAGTCACAACGGGGGTAAAGACCACATGCAAAAAACCGCATACGTTGCTATCCGTGGTGTGGTCTTTGATCTCACCGAGTATGCGCCTTCACATTATCCACCGCTAGTCCCGAGGAAGAACATTATGGCCTACGGAGGCAGAGATGCAACCTCCCTGTTTCCAGTACAAGTGTCAGCTCTTTGTGATGGTGTTGAAGGGACTGTTAGTCCATATGTAGCTCTCGACTTCCAGGGCACCAATGCGACTGCAGACAGGGCGCTCGACAAGAACTCTCGTTACCATGATTTCAGGGCATACACCAATGATTCCCGCCCCGATTGGTTCTTTGAGCAGATGATGGTTCTCAAGGCAAATTACAGAAAGGGTGACATGGGATACTCGCAAAAGTATGTCAAGACTTTAGCGACCAAGAGGGGCCAGGCCGTAGCAACCATGGGCGACCGCGTGTACGATCTTACTGATTATGCCGTCGGTGGGAGGCGAATCGATCTTCCTTCCAACAGAGATGGTATTGATCTCTCCCAAATTAAAGTCGATTTCATGGACACTATGGTTGTGGATTTGTTTACACAGCGCTCGGGGCAAGATGTCACCAAATTCTGGAACAATCTGGGCATGACCGCGGATCGGAAGCACCGCATGAAGGTCTGCCTCGACAACCTGTTTTACGTCGGAAAAGTTGATACTCGTAACTCGCCGCAATGTCTTTTCGCGCAGTTCCTGCTCCTTGGTGTCTCCGTTCTTATGTGTTCCGTCATCGCTTTCAAATTCTTGGCCGCACTTCAATTCGGCCGCAAGAACATGCCTGAGAACCTCGATAAGTTTATCATGTGTCAAGTTCCCGCCTATACCGAAGACGAGGAGTCTCTCCGCCGCGCTATCGACTCGATTGCTAGAATGAAGTACGACGATAAACGCAAGCTCTTGGTTGTCATTTGTGACGGTATGATTATTGGTCAAGGAAACGACAGACCGACTCCGAGGATTGTGTTGGACATCTTGGGTGTCTCCGATAGCGTCGACCCCGAACCGCTCTCCTTTGAGTCTTTGGGCGAAGGCCTGAAGCAACACAACATGGGTAAAGTCTACTCTGGATTGTATGAAGTTCAGGGACATATCGTGCCGTTCTTAGTTGTTGTCAAGGTTGGAAAGCCTTCAGAAGTCTCTCGGCCAGGTAACAGAGGAAAGCGTGATTCCCAGATGATCACGATGAGATTCTTGAACCGTATCCACTACAACTTTCCCATGAGCCCTCTGGAGCTAGAAATGCACCATCAAATTCGAAACATTATCGGAGTGAATCCCACCTTTTATGAGTTTATGCTCCAGATCGACGCCGGTATGTTGCTAGCCTGACATTCGCATTCACCCCTTGATTTTGGCTGACTAATGGCTCGACCAGATACTGTTGTTGCTCCTGATTCTGCCACCCGTATGGTTGCTGCATTCTTGGCGGATACGAGGATCATCGCGCTTTGTGGTGAGACCGCGCTAACCAACGCCAAACATTCGTTCATTACTATGATTCAGGTTTACGAATACTACATTTCACACAATTTGGCCAAAGCATTTGAGAGTTTATTTGGCAGCGTCACTTGTCTGCCCGGTTGTTTCACCATGTACCGCATCCGGGCCGCGGAGAGCGGCAAGCCACTTTTCGTTAGTAAGGAAATAGTTGAGGCTTACTCAGAGATTCGCGTGGACACCCTTCATATGAAGAATCTTTTGCATCTTGGAGAAGATCGTTACCTGACAACCCTACTCCTCAAGCATCACCAAAAGTACAAGACTAAATACATCTTCAATGCCCATGCCTGGACTATCGCTCCTGATTCGTGGAGTGTGTTTATGTCGCAGCGCCGTCGATGGATTAATTCAACTCTTCACAACTTGATGGAACTGATGCCTATGCAACAGCTGTGCGGTTTTTGCTGCTTCTCCATGAGATTTATTGTCTTTTTGGATTTGCTTTCAACGATCATCCAACCCGTCACTGTCGGCTACATCGCTTATCTCATCTATCAAGTGGCCACCAGCTCTTCTGTCATTCCCATGATGGCCTTTGTCCTTCTCGGAGCCATTTACGGTCTACAGGCCATTATTTTCATTTTGAGGAGAAAGTGGGAAATGATCGGATGGATGGTTATATATATCCTTGCTATTCCTGTCTTTAGTTTTGCCCTTCCTCTGTACTCCTTCTGGCATATGGATGATTTCTCCTGGGGCAACACTCGTATCGTCACCGGCGAAAAAGGACAGAAGATTGTCATTTCTGATGAGGGCAAATTTGATCCCGCCAGTATTCCTCGCAAGAAGTGGGAAGAGTACCAAGCGGAGCTTTGGGAAGCGCAGACCCTCCGCGGCCATGACGATACTCGCTCCGAGGTTTCCGGGTACTCTTATGGGACTAAGTCTTATGCACCAGCTCAGTCGGAATGGGGTGGATACGCAGCGCACAGCAGACCAATGTCCCAGTTGGACGTGCCGGTGCCGCGCAACCAAAGCCGCATGAGCATGACACCTTCAGAAATGGTTTCTCAGCGGGGGTCCACCTTTTTCGGCGGAGCAGGCATGGGGACTGAGCTAGAAATGTCTACGATTGAGCTGCCTAATGACGACGCAATATTAGCAGAGATACGGGAGATCTTGAGAACGGCTGACTTGATGACCGTGACGAAAAAGAGTATCAAGGCGGAACTAGAAAGGAAGTTTGGAATGGGATTAGATGCTAAACGAGCCTATATCAATTCTGGTATGTTTTCCTCCATTATCACTATCCTTACGCCTTTGCCCAACACTAACCACATTTTTACAGCTACGGAGGCAATCCTCGGAGGCAACTTATAATTTCTTTTAAGTAGTATGGGTTTCATGATTGCTTGTAAACATTTCTTTTTAGTACGGGCTGTTTATTCACGAATGCCTTTTTTTTTTTCTTCCTCTTTTCCTAAAAAGGCACACAAAAGGAGGAAACTGGAGCCAGAAAAGGGTTGGCGGGGTTTAATTAATTCACTATTTGTTGCTACCTTTATGCATGGATTTGGAGTAGTGTGTCTTTTCATTTTTCCATTTTCCCACTTTTTCCATTATATCTTCTTGTCCAGTAGTATTTATTTTTAAGTCCCACTTGTTTGTGTTGTATTGATGTTTACTCCCCCATTCCCTCTCATTGCTCCATTTCGCACATATATATCCCGTTTTTATCCGTTTCTTGTTTTGTTCATGTGGCCCCCCTGCTGCAGCTCTCTTGCTTACCCAGTCACTCGCTCATCTAATTACTCTCCTTCGGATTGGATCTCCATGGATAGGGTCAGGCCGGAAAGGAAAAAAAGGTTCTCTTTTAACTTGATAGCTTATTAAGGTAGTCATGATAATTTCAGTTAGTTGTTGAGATAATAGTTCCTCGCGCTGGTGAAAGGGACTATAATTGATGGATGGCTTAGCCCTTGTTTCCCCATTATTTGGAATTGATTCTTTGATTGTTTTTTTCATTCTTTGTTGGTAAGCAAGGTTGGACTCGCTAGCGTCCCATAGTATAATAATAATCCTCTATGATACCTATATAAGTTTTCCAGGGGCTGGGTCATTGTAAGCCCTGCGCTTGCTTGCTATATTGTCTGTCGTGAAGAGGTTGGCGAGACCATGAGTTACCCCAGCCGTTTCTTACTCGATGGAGCCAGTAGACGGTGATACCTCTAGGAAAAACTCCCCGAACCATGGATTGGTTTTTGGCCGTGGAGGATTAACTCCGATGCCTCCTTGATCATGAAAGTTGTTTTGGTTTGTGTAGGAAATGGAAGTACGGTATTTTAGCTAGCTCGTGTGTGGTGTGGTGTGGGGGGGGGGGGGGAACTCTCCCTCGTTTCTCCCCTCCTTCTGGTGAATAAATGTTCCTCTATCGTGCAAGTGCTTACTGTACCCGAGTAGTGTTTCTAAATATTCTAATTGTGATATCCCATGTGGTACTACAATATTGATTGAATGAATACTGCTGCACTGCCAAATTCGCGATTTTTTATTTTTTATTTTTTTCAAAAAAAAAAAATGTATAATAACCATAGTGTACGAGTAAATTCCTTTCACCCCAGTCGGGGAATTTAGAACCCAACTTCGATGGGTATTTTACAGTACAAAGCCCTCTCTCTCTCTCTACCTTTTGTTCATATTACCGTCTCCAACATTATTTCCGCATTTCACTTGCCGTCTTTTCGACATCCCTGCTCTAACTTAACTTAGGAGTCAATCCCGGAGAAAGAGAGAGAGAGAGTTAGTGTGGACATCGAAATTCGGGAGTGAGTGATGATAGATGACTAAGGAGCATTTTGCTGAGCTTGGGGTTTATTATGCAAGTTTGGCTGGTGGTTGATGCTCTGCAAGATAAGTGCGCCAATAGCCTAGAAGGAGGATGGGGATAGAACGGTATATTATGTGGCCGGTAATTTAAGCTATTAGTGTATCAACCTCCTCCTCCTCTGGATCTTATCCATCATACCTACAGTACAGTACAAACCTCGTGAATACCTACATATGATACCATACATACTCCCATAAAACGACCTTTTTTTTCTAATATAGCCAAATATATATATGTATATTACTAAGAAATGGCTTATTTATGTACCCCGCGGGGCAATAATTTAGACCGGGGGGGATAAAATAAATTATCCTAGCCTTTTTTTCTCTGGAAAAAATTCGAACAAAAGCAAATTACCGTACTTTGTGTCGATGTATATAATATTATGGTGGTGGTCTAGAATTTCAAGGGAGGATGTTAACTTACTGACTGGATAATCTATGCTCTCCCCCTCTCGTTTAAAGGGTTCAAAATGGGGCAGATGGAACCTCCCGGGAACTTTTTTTTTTTAAAAAAAGAAAAAAAGAAGAAAAAGATGTGGTGCTTGAGTTCCGGATGAGTTTTGTAGTGAGTGAGTGAGTGAGAGGTGGAGGGCTTACTGTACTCACTTTGAAATAGCGGGAGGGCGTGGCTTACTAGAGCTTAGTCAATTTCTGCTATATCCTCCCCTCCCCCACCGTGACGGGGGAGTAGAGCTTCTGACCTTACTGTGAAGGATAGTGGTAACTGGTTCCTTATCCTCTGCTCCATGTGGGCTGGTCGATAATATAGTTTTTTTTTTTTGGGGGGGTGGGTTTACCGGTGAGGGTAGATAAAGTATTGAACCTTTGTTTTCTGCCTCTCGGCGGAATATAGTGCTAGTGATAGAGGTCGTGGACTTTGGTTTGCGAATTCTGGTAGTATCATACTTCTTATAGAAAGGATGGGGCGGGGCGGGGTGGGGGGTAACTCAATTGAATTACTGGAATGTTTTATTGCCGACTTATTCCTGATTCAATAATAATCCCACAAGGATATTGCTATCATACCGGTGGTTTTTCGGGTTTGGGATTATTCCCAATGATAAGTGTGGTCTAAAAAACCTTGGGGTATTTTTTACAATTCCCTTTTTGGAGTCTGGATAAAAAAAACAGGGGCACAGAGCTCATTAGTTCTATGGCGGTATCCGGGAATAGCATTATTCGATACTTGGAGTTTCGGAAGGGCGATCTTGGAGAGTCTTGGTGAATCCGCACTCTATTCCTTTAATCACCCCCGAAGTAGAGGGGTAGGATACAGCAACGATAACCTGGGAGTGGGGAAGCGAGAGTATCACATCACAAATCAAATAATTGGAACTCACGCTAGGGGGGCTGGTGTTGTCTCTACCGGGGGTCGTAAAGGCACGTTCATGCCTCCTCCTCCCGGACTTGAGCAAGGGATGAAGGGATCAAATTTTTGCAATATTTTCGCGACTATCGCCCAAGAGAGGGGATTTTGGATGTTTTAGCCTGAGGTTCGTTTCCTCGAGTTCTCGAGAGAGTAGCCTCCTCCTAATAGCTGTGCGATCGCTGGTGGGAGCTAAAGTCACACCATGAACAGAATCGTGCTGGATAGTTCCGCCGACACACAGAACTCCCCAATCAACAATAGAAAACATATATACAAACTTCCAAGTCCAAGGCAGCCATCAATATTTTTCGTATCCATTCTCATATAGCTCCCATTCCAACCTCCACCCCTGAAATGCCAATCATTCCAGCGATTCCAGTACAGCACATTCCGGGCAACATTCGGGCTACGACCAGTGCACTCGAGTGATAGTCAGTGATTTTTCCACCCACACCCCTCTAAAATCTGGGCTACGGCAAAAAGCTTGCTTCACACAGTGCTCACCCCTCCACCCCAATACAACTGGGTCCTCGGTTACTTTGGCTTGCAAGAGGGTGCGACAGGGGCAGAGGAAGACAGCAGGCGATGCACTAGGTCTACAGGCGATGGTGAGATATGTCAGGGCTGCCCACCACTCACCCCTATGTATTATTTAAGAGCCAGTTTGGCGGCAACGGTCCCGCTCCGTTCTCCCATACAAATGACCCTTTTTCTTCTTCCGTCTCAAAACGGAGAGAAGGTGACTTTTACAGCAGAAACGGTCTCCCAACGGAACGGAACCGTTTGCAGCATAGCAGGCTCTAAAGCATAATGCATTTAATCACTCAGTGGCAGGACAAGATAACAATAGGTAACCCTATACCACGAGAACTCAACCCTTTCTCGTTGCACTACCTCCTTATAGGCTTACACCTGAGGCTCTCTGTATATGATACTAGCAATTAGTATTTTGCCAATTCCACAAGCCCGGGGATTTGTTGGAAAGGATGAGGGAGAGAAGATCTTCCCAGAGCCCTGGGAGCCGACGGCAACCCTGTTGTACTATATTGCAGTCTCCCAATTTTGGCATCCGAGTGATTCACAATGCAGCTCTCGTATGTATCACACACCCACCTTCTCAGTATCTAGTTCGGTAGGTTTTCTAGGCCATACTTTAGGGTGCATGTCGGGATTTTCCTGTAATAAATTCAAGGATTTAACAGAAAAAGAAAAAGAATCAGTATGATATATCTAGGTTGGCTATTACCCTTATCGCAAAACAGTAGCCGAGCGTTTTCACAAAAAACTGCCTTACTGGCTGGTTGCCTGCATAATCGACGGCGTTTCCTATCCTTTCTCTGCTATCCCTGAGTGGGAAGGGATAGCTCGCTCCACACACTGATGAATATTGATTGTGAAGGAGTCTATTCAAAGACCTTAACATGCCAACTCCAAACATTGAAAGGGTAATCATTGGCCTATCAACTAGGGAGTTGGAGTACGGTAACCTACACGGACGCGCCACCAGAGTCATTATGGCAATTTGCCGGGCACATCTCAAACTAAAGGGATATCTCCCCAACAGGCAATCTAGTCAGAGGCAACTAGGCTAATTAGCATCCTGCGCATTGGATCACTCAACTAACTGCCAATTTGACCCTATCCGGATAGCGCCCCGGAATCCGCCAAGGGACTCCCACAGGCCACCGGTAGAGTTGTATACTTTTCACCCGCCACAAATCGTCCACAAATCGTCCAGGCCTTTGTGTCCTCGGTTGGATGGTTTACTTGTCGATGGCCTTATTAATTTTCAGATATAATACCCATTGGAAGATACAAGCATTACACGAGCACGCAAAATCTATCTATCCATACCCAGGGCAATGTAACACCACCCTCCTTAAAAAAAAAATTTAATATTAAAAAGTTTTCTATTCCGGAAGGCTCATGGCAATGTAAGTTAGTTGTCGCGCGGATGGAAAAATCGCGAATCAAGGTCTCGGAGGAAGGCGTACTACTCAAGCAGTGCTGTACTCAAGTACTCGTACTGTACTCGTACAGTACGTGCCTCAGGACCGCCGACGCAGAAGGCCGAAAGTGTACCGTGTGCAGCCATCTCAAATATGATAAGTTCCTGCGCGGCCAGGCAACTGTGCCACCATAATGGGGGAGGGGGAATTTGTCAACGTAGGGAATTGAGGTTCGCACAAAAGTAGCCAATAGACTACGAGATTTAACCTGGAACATTGGCACTTTGGAGGAAGGATATGGAAGGTAGGTTTTACGGCCTGTATACTTTGTTCATTTACTCTTGCTCGCTCCGCTCTAAACTGCTCAATTAAACTAAAATCAAACTAATGGTAAATACAGGTGTACAAGTAAAACATAACACTGGAACCTGATCCTCCTTGGATAATTAGGCCTATCTCTGTATTTGTCACCTATTCCTATTCCACCGTACGCTCCTATGATAATGAAGAAAAGAAACATTACAGATAGATTGATTTACAGAAAATTTCCCCATACCTGTTCTGTCCGCATACCCCCTGAACCATCCTTCCCACTCCTATCGCAAAGCCAAGAACATCTGTCTAACAATAAAAATTTCCTGAAGGTAAAAAAAAAGGAATCAGTTCAGTTGAGAAATAAAGGTAGAAATAAAAATGGAATTCCTGCTGTGTCAACATTTTATATGACCTTCATGTGTGTCCAGCATGGTCTGAAGTTTCAGAGATTCCTTTAATTTATATATCAAACGTCTCTTGGGAAAGTGGGTTTCATTCCTCCTCTTCTGCTGGAAATAATTCAGCAACAATATGGGGGGCACCATTCTCCTCGGAGGGTTGGTTTTTTGAAGACTGTTTTGAGAACTGTGTAGACATTTCTAATTGAATTGTGATCTTTAAAGCTAAGGTGTTGAACTTGTCTTTCACACCCTTTCTTTATCTTTAGACAATTTTCCATCTCTTTCTCTATTATGCCATAATGTTGTGACCATTACCATATAAAATCGCTTTGGAAGCCCTGATTATAGTTCCCATTAAGAAGATATGGTATAGCTTATAAATAATGAAGGCATAGGCTTCAATCTTGGTATGATTACAGTACAACTTCAGGATAGACTGTGGGTATTTTTTTTCAATCTTAGACTCCTTTATCAGGTGCCTGACCTGCCCACAGGATATTAGTTATATCCAATGGTGTCTCCAACAAATACCACTCTACTCCAAGCTCTTACTCAGTTCCTCCTCATCCTTCCCATCTCCGCTCTCCTCCCCCTGTGTGGCTTTCTCACATCAGACATTTTCCCAGCTGCTCAAACTCAATGCCATCTTCCGCAAATATCTTATCCATAGTGCATTCTTCAAGGAGAAAATTACAACTTTTCAGCTAATGTTATACCGTGCTGAATAGAGCTCAGCATCAATAAAATTGTAAGCTACTCCCTCTTCACCGCCGTAATTTTAGTCGACCAAATCAGATCCAGGCCAGCACAAATGTAACTATCACAAGTTTGAACCTTCTCCATCAAATCTAGAAACCTTGTGATGCCCCGAATCAGTGCGTTCACATGGGGCATACATTTCCCTAGGTACTCCTGCCTTCACTGCTACACTTCTGCAGGGATGTTCTAGTAATCGTCAGCAGCCATCGTTGCCAAGCAACTTTAACCAAAAAATTTATTAGACACACAGCCAACTACCGGTAGCCTACTCGTAAACGACAACACCAGATGCGGCAGACCGCCTGACCAACTCCAAAAAGAAGAAAGCGCTTCTGACGCGTAACAGCGCATAAGGCGCGCAGATCTGCCCCACCGTCCGTCAGCAACCGACCGGAAAGTCGCAAAGGTGGACGAAGCGACATAAGTCTACGGCAACTTCCTAAACACACATGAACTGGAAAGAGGCCCCATTTCACCTGTCGCACTGGCCCCGAGTATGCGCCGACAAATCACATCCTTGCATTGGAAGCGCACAAACGCCATCATGCGCGCCTTGGGGTAAAGTTTAGTACAGTAGACTGTGCCACCTCCTCCGGTGAACGGCTGCTTTCAGCAATGGCACGAGGTTAAGTTCGTTAGGTATTGTAACTTAGGCCGCCAGTTCGTGCGTGTTACAAAGTACCGTAGATTAGGATCACGATCACGCGTCACCAAACGGCAGAAAGAGAAGGGGGGGGGTAGGAGAGAGAAAGAGTACTCTAATTGCCACGGTTTAGCGCGCCCTTACATTATTCCTGACGCTCAAAAATCAGTCATCATGCACGGTCACTGTCGCTGAACAGGCCGGCTATTGTAATCAGCGCAGGTCGGCGGATGACACAGCAATATACAGCAAATTCACCCAAAATACCCTTTAAGCGGGGCTCTCCCGGCTAGCTAGCTAGCTAGCCTGATATCCATAAGGTTGAACTCTCACCTTCCAGCCGATCCCTAAGAGCATCATCCACTCCAATCCGATTATCATAAGGAATCTATCACTCCTTCCCCCCTTCCTTCCCCAAACTTAGCTTCACCCCATCCGCCTCGCGTCAGAGATAGTGAATCACCCACAGAGCTAAGTGCCCATCATGGCAAAAAAAAATTAAGATAATACCCTCCGCACAAACCCTAACGCCCTAAAGAAGGAAATAGATAAATCCCCCGGACGAAAGCCAAGTTCATAAAATATCACTCGTGTAATGTAGTGCTTTCCCATCATGCAGGCAACGGGGGGAAAGAGAAAATACGGAAAGGTTCGGATACGGCCAAGTCCGGGCGAGCGAACCAAGACCGGCTGGGGGGGAGGAATAGTTGACGGTTCGATAGACGACGCACAGTTCCACCTGGGGTCCCCTCATGGATGTACGCCCTCCCTGTGCACAACGCACCTAATAACTCTGTGAGCGGAGCATGCCGCCAGGAGTGGAGAGAGGGAGGGGGGCTGAGGAAATCAAGGTGGACGTAGGACGGTTTCGCACCACCATGTGCTGACCTCCCTTGTGGTTATCCGGGAAACCTTTTTTTTCTCCTGGTGAGGGTGATGGTGATGAAGATGGAGGGTTGAGGACATTACGGCTGAGGATTCCCTCGGGTTTTCATTTGATGCCGCATGCTTGCGTGCCCATACTATCATCCATGGGCTAGCACGGACCTCGGGGTCATGATGAATGGAATTTCCCGCCCGAGGGTGGCTTTGTGCTGATAAAACCGGTCACCGGTGCTAGAGCAAACCCTTCCGAAGGGGGTTGAAAGAGAGGGGAAAGGCCATCCGCGGGAGGAAAAATAAAAAGAGGGGTCGGTTGAGGAAAATATCTCTCTGGTCCATTTTCTTAAACGCAGTACCCGCTCGGCAAAAGTCGGTGTCTACCCCTCCCACCCTCCATTTTCATACATGTTATCGGTGCGCACAGCCATTGAGAGAGCGCAGATAACGGGATTGTGGGTCGTTTATTTTCCATCCGATGGAATCCAGTGAATAATTTCATAATTGTCCTAGCATAGCCCACACACCCTATCACAGTGGGTGAAGCAGGCCGAGGGCGCGGTAATATCGTACTCTCGGATCAAAGTGCATTAAGGCCTCGCCTAGTTTCTTTGGGTCGAGAGGGGATGCTATGACGTGTGTCTCACTGCCCCTGTCTCTGGGAAGGGAGGGTCGGGGTGTTATTACTAGAGACGGTACCCAATGAGAACCTGTTAAGTCAAGTCAAGGAGGAAAGTTCCACACCCTGATGAGGGGTTAATATCAAGATCTGCATGTCTTAAGTCATGGATTGTAGGGCCGGTCATGAGATTTGACTAATAAGGCTCTAATTACTATTGTGTCTTACTAAGTAGGAATGTTAACCTATCCCCCGATCAGCCAATCCTAGAACATTTGCGTCTCACAGATTTTTCCTCCTCCGGCCTAGAGTAGGGTAGTCGAGTAGACTAGATAATACGATAACCTATATGGACTAATGGAAGGGGAAAAAATAAATCTTCACACCCAGGAGCGCTCCTGTCTAGCTGAGGAGGGCGACACCGGACAGTCCTGAATACAAGGTTTTTTTTTTCTTTTTTCGAGCACCTGATCAGGAGGGGGCATAGGGCGATAGCAAGCCACTTGAGCATCAAGTGTAATGGATGAATAACCCCACTGGTTCAATAAAGTAATCGTGAAAATCGCTCCCCCTATCACCAGTAAAGTTGTCATATCCAATCCAAGCTCGCTGTCCCGAGAACAGACTTTCCACACCTCTCGTATTTCCCGTATGTCCGCCCTGTTCGTTCGGTCCGGACCCAATGTGCCTGCATACCCTATCCTGTCCTCCAAAGCTCCATGACCTACCCCAAAAACCCCAAGAAACGGAAGAAAAGAAGTGAGGAAAGAAAGAAGAAATCATGGTTTCAACACCGCCAGCAACGCCGAAACTACAGGGAAAACACCACCCCATATCCAGCTGGACAGCATGCAACCCATGCCGTGCAGCCCAGCATACCACACCACGCTGCTCACGACCAAGTGACACAACTCTCAGGAAAACCCAGCGATCCTGCCATTTCGCTAACCTCTCGATCCCTGCCCCGACAAAACAAGAAATCCAATCAAAGCAGAAGGGGTAAAATAAAAATAAAACACTTTACTCCCACCCCCTTCAAGGCCTCCTCGAGGAAGGAAGAAAAGAGAGAAAAAGCTCTCCTATCGTGACTCGTCAAACCTTGCTTTGCTATAAGCATACAGCACAGTAGCCAACAATCCCTTCCAAAGTCGGCAAGGCACCAATCCTTCCCTCTTCTCTACTACCGGTACTACTGTCGCAGCCGCCGCGACTATGTAATTTCCGCCAAAGCGAAGGCTAGCGATAGATTCACAATACGCGCGGCGAAAGTAAAATAAAAAAAGACGCAAAGTGCGCTAGGTGGTAGGGGATTATAGTACCTAGCCATGATTCGCGAGCGTACCGGGATCTAATCGGGTAAAGCTTGGGCCCAGCCAATATGGGCCCTGGTAGAATTATTCCCAACGAAGCAGGTGCCCCACGGGGAAATACACCCCCTTGCATGAGTGATAGAGGACGAATCCGGAGGACTGGATCGCAAGGCTGAGATTCATAAAATATCACTCGGAGCGATATGGGTTCGGTTGCCCGGACTGGAATAGTGCTGTGGGGGTGGATGGGGCAAAGGCAGTACCGGTCGTATGTGGGTATGTATGAGGGAGGGAGAGGCGGGGATAAAAATTAAAAAAAAGAGCCGGTTGGATGAATGAACGAATGAGGGAGAGAAGTGGTTGGGTGAGGTTTTTCTCTCGTTGGTACTTTTGTGATCTCGAAAACATCGCAATGCCTAAGGTCTCATAGGTGGTGCCCTCTCTCTGGGCACAAATCGCCCTGTTTTGCCTTGGTTCTTCCACCTTCTTCCTAGGTCTATCGGACGGTGAGGTCCCAGATGCACTAGCGAGTACCAACTTCCCTCCCCCCCTGCTCTCCTAGCGTCACTCTCGCTTCCGGCGTTTGGGCGGCCTGAGCCAACTTATGGTATTCAGCCACTTTCTCACCCTCATCTCCGTTCTTTCTTTCTTCCTCTCTCTTTCAACACTTTTCTCACACAGACACAAGAATAAAAATAAAAAGCAATATGATACGATAGAATGCGCACACCGCTCACGCCCACTTGCTGTAGGTTTAGCGGCCCCACCGCTTTGGGGTGAACGTCTGGTTGGCTAAGTAAGCGCGTTTAAGGCCTTACTAGGATAGCCGCCCTTGTCGTTGTTTGACCCTCCCTTCATCCCCAGCCCAGACCCCCCGAACTTAAAACTGTTCGATCGGAGGGGTTAATTTCATTTCATCTTACTATTTGCACAATAGGAGCTTGCGTTCATGCGGCGGGCCCGACCGCCTTGTCTAAACAGGATTGGTTCGGTTCCGTTTGATGTTTTTTTTTGGGGGGGGGAGTTGATGAAAGAGTGGATTTAGAGTGCGGCCTCGCTTGTTGGAAGCTGGTATGGGTTATATTTCTTTCTTTATTCCACGAGGATGGGAGGGACACACTACTAGGTGGGCCTTATGATGACCCATATCAAATGACATAAAAAAAGGTATTTGTCGACGGGTGGAGTGCGAGAACCAGCAGGAAGAGGAGGGCTCTTGTATCGCACTGTACTCGTACAGTAATCCTTAGCATCATAATATGAGAACACACTTGTCATCAAGAATACCCACAACCAGCAGGTTTACTGATCGCGTCGTATATACACAGAAATCTCCCTTCCACGCCTATCCTAGAGACTAAACAAAAAATACCAAATACCAAATACCACAAGAGTTTATTTTGGCGATGTGTAATGCAGCGCAACATAACGTAACTAAGGATGCGCGATGTATAACGCGCATGCATGGTTGTCTAAGCGCTTTAACGCTAAGGGAGGGGTATCCGGGAAGATGGCTCCCTCGGTGCTGTAGGGTGCGCTCCTGCTTGCGGGCGCGGGGTACTTGCGGAGAATTGCAAGGGGAAGTGCAGTACGGTGCGAGAATGTGAGAAGGTGAGAAGGTGAGAAGGTGAGAAGGGCGAGTCCGCTACCTCCCTTCACACCATTATGAAATTCACTCCCACAGGCAAGCAGGAGGCACAACTCAGATCTGCAACTCTTCAAGATTCATTTTATATATCCCATAGCCTTTGCCTTTGAGACGAGTATCATAGTTGAGGTTTTGGTCCCCATGATCGGTGAGCTGTTCGTGGCTGGCGGCGTCAGGTGTGGACAAGGGCGACGGGTTTACCCTTCTGCGTCCTCGCACCACACCGACACCCCGTCAGAGGGAATGATATCTGCTGGGGGGGGTATATTAACACGGAATTGGCTGCGAGATTCCATTTGAGGGCGAAATCAGCGGGGGATTAGAGGTTATAATATTTGTGGAGGGAAGAATCCTTGATGATTGGGAGGTTTGGGATCTGAACTTGGATTTCGGGACGGGGTAGGCATGCCAGCCGGCTCCGCAGCATGGAGGTGCCTACCATCAGAGGGTTCGGGAAATACTGGCCAGCGGTATGGCCCCCTAGCGCACAGCGGATGGATTGCTGTACAGTAGATTGCAATGGTTAGAGTGATCTTACGTGCTGTGCCCACTGATGCTTTGTGGTACCAATCCCATGAGGTAGACTGCGTAACCAGACGAGACCAGGCAAAATGAGGCGAGCCTGTACAGTACTGTGCTATACAGTATCACACTGGTACCTCACAAACAGTGAGCCGCGGATATTGTAACAAGAAGACTTTACGAGATGAGGCCCACCCCACCAGAAGTCATACAGCAGCCCAGTAAGATTAACCGCAGACGAACCGCAGTACCGGGGCTGGGGGTAAGAGAGGAAAAGGGGGGCGTACAGTAATTGGCTCGGAAGTCAGCATACCGGTAGCAAAGCCGCTGTAGGCTGGCCCGACGTTTCTCCACCTTCAAAAAAAAAGAGATTGCCCCCTTGTTTAGTTATTCGCCAAATCTTGGCCAGCAAAAGGCTGGACAAGCAATCGCGCTCACCTCTTAAGTATGACAAATACTTAGGTAGTGCTAAACGAGCTCTAGAATGAATGCCCAATAAGGCCCCATTACATACTCATACAGCGCATCACAGTCAATTCAGGTCAGCGCAACACAAAGGCCTCACCCAAGAAAGCATGAATTTAAAAAACGATTCCGAATCCCGAGCCGATCCCAAATCCCGCCTCTTCTATCGAGAAGTTGCGGTATCATCCACCACCCGCAGTCAATAGCCAAACTCTAAAAGCGCCATTAGCCCTAACCCCAGAAACTCTTCCACCGGAAGCACCCGGGCCGAGAATGACGGCTTCGCTGTCATATCACGGCACAGGCTGTCGGCACTGTTGGCTTAACTTGGTTTGGCACGATACCGATGAGAAAATCGTGGTACATATCCGTACGCCTATTTTGGGATAGGGCTGAAGCCTTCCCTCTCCCCTTCTCCTTTTTCCCCTTCTTCGCTCCACTTCACGCCAATGCAAGTCTGCGCATTACGATATATCATATGATACAATTGACCGCAGCAGAACATCTCGTTCGTGTGTGTGGCTTTTTCAAAAGAACGAGAAGGGGACGCCTCGGCCGTGGGCTAGCAAGCCAGCCTGAAGCGCACCCACCCATTCATTTGTCCACCATCCACGCACTGACAGGAGGTGAACAATTCATCCCTTCCTCACAACGCCAGTACTCGAGCGGCGTGCTGCTGCTACGGTAGTACCGAGTGCCGACATTTTGCTTTTCTTCCTCACCCCCCCCCCTTTGTGGAATCCGCTCGCACAATTTGAGGCTCGGATGCCCTACCGACATCGCCCCCTTTTCCCTTCCCTCCCCTTTCTCGCTGGACCGTGGAACAATCGGTCGACCACGTGAGCCTGCCAGCCGTGCACAGAGCAAAGCGAAGCTACGCTATGATACCGTACTTATCAGATTCGCTGTGGCAATAGTCTATGGACAGAAGTGCGTGATGTAAACGCAAGCGACCGCAACTTTTCCCCCCGGAGGGGTTTTTTCTCTCACCCTCTCCTCCCCTGGTAAGAATCGGGTGCGGTACAGTTGAAACATGGTTACTTGAGTTGATATGCTCAGTCACCTTTTTTTTTCTTCTCCACCCACACCTCTACATTCATACTGGCATGTGGTTATACGCGCAACGATGCATGGCGGTTACGGGGGGTTTTTTCACAAAGGAAGGTTTGGTAACTAGCCGGGGTTAGTTGGTTAGCTAGGAAAGTAAAAGTCCAGTTAGGTACTGTACAGTAGCCGTTTATCACAGGTCGCTTTGTCTTGTCTGTCTGAGATTGATTGGAATTTGACTACCGTACAAGTACCGGTTACCCTAGTTTGTTCTCATGTCTTTTGCTGGGATTCCTGTTGCCATTTTTGTCTCCCGCGCGGAAGAGGAGGGAATAATAGTCCAAGTGAAATGGAACTGGGTGGGGTTGAACTAATTGGTGGAAAATACTGCCTCATGCCGCGTTGTGTTGCCAGTACTGGTCGTTGTGACAGCATTTAAGTTACTTTACAGGAGGACTAGGTATTACTGTACTTTAGTCCTATGCTGTGATAGAAAAGGTACACATGAGCCTTAGGCCATAGACTGAGGTAGTTTAGCATATGGGGGTAGGAATTAGATTACGCTTAGTTTTCCTCCATCCCGTTTATAACGTAATGCTTGCTCTCGGGATTAGAAAGCTTTGACCGTTGTGGATTTTCGGTACGATAGGGTGCTACAAGTACTAGTACTAGTACAGGAGGAGGAGGAAACAGATTCTTTGTACCGGAGGTACATGAGTGCTTATCAAATCCAATAAAACATTGCACGGTACAGCACCGGCCGGGACCAGTACCGTACTGCGCCCGCCATCTAAAGCACTAGCAGTAAGTGCCCATCCAAGCCTAACCTCATACCTAACCTTTATTGGCAAGTCGATGGATTTTCGAATTTCTTCGGCGACAAGGGGTTGTGTATCCGAGTAGAAGTAGAAACTACTGTACTGTATGGTACCGGTACTCGTACTACGAGTAGTACTGTTGGGGTTGCCCGTATCTGCAGTGCTAGTACGGTGCGCTAGCGTTATGGGGGAGGTGGAGGAGGGGAGGGGAGGGAATGATAAATTAGCTATCATATCACCGGAACAATCAGCAGGAGGTTTTATAATACATTTCTTATCAGACGGGCCCCGGGAGGCTAATGCAGCCTTAGGAGCGTCCGCCGCGGCCGCCGCCACTAGACTTCAGTTGCCGGTAACTGCTAGCCTAGTTGCCGACAAACTAACACCAGACTGTGTGAGTGAGTGTACTCGAGTATACGGTATTAGCCTATCATAATATTATGATATTGGTTCTTACGCCTTGTTCTGGATTCGCATCCTTCCCACTCTTGGCATATCACGACATATCTATCACCAGAGTAGTAACTCTAAGGCTCTATTGTGCGATAAGTCCGTCCGCTCCAACGGGTTGCAAGTACAATGACCAGATTTTCCTTATTAATCATTGATACCGTAGCCATTTACTCGATTGATCCCGCATGAACCGACTTTAGCGGAACCGCCGTTAGACTATCGTATCAGACTCGACCACCTTTTTACTCGTCTACACCGCGTGCAGATCACAAGTCGTCTGGTCTGGGGGAGCCCCATCATACATACACACCCACACACACGCCCTCATCATCCACTCACTTGCCCAAGGCTCGCGGCTGAGGAATTTTCCTTTCCTTGAGGGTGGAATAAATAAATAAAAACCGCGAGAGGAGCCCACAGCCCATACAGTAGAGGTATGATATGATAGATTAAATCTAGTGGCATCCATCCCTTCATTCATCTGTTCATTCGCCCCACAGCCAGACTATGACCAGCCAGCCGGCATCAAAAAGACGCCATCCATCCATCCATCCATCCATCGAGCGATTAATCATCCCTTCCCCCCCCCCTTCTCCCAAAACTCATCCGTCCATCCGTCTCCATCCACCCTATCCACTCACGAATCAACGATATATATCCGCCGCTCGTAGCAGAAACACACACACACGCACATACGCCCTACAACACTCACTCGATCCGGAACCCACATCGGGCGGCGTCAGGCGGATATCTTCCGGAAACTTATTATTCGTAGGAATTTCTATGCTCGCCCTTCCTTGCAACCTTCCTTTTCCTTGTTCTTCCCTCCTGCAAGGTATTGCCGAGGAGGGTTAACATTACCTTGGGAATGGTAACAAGTACAGTAGGGTAAAAATATGAATGGGTCGGCTTTTGGAAGAGAGGAGAGAAGAAGAAAAAAGTACCGGTACGGTAGATAAATAGGAATGGTGATATAGAGAGAATATTATAAAAAAAACGAGATCGTGATGATAATAAATTTCTAGAAAGGTTTGGAAGCTATGATAACTTTTCTCTTTTCTTTTTATTTTTATTTTTTTTATTTTCCTTGATCGGTTTGAATTATCCGAGGCCCGAGGATGGATGGATGGTGGGGTGATTGATTGATATTATCGTATGGGAACTGATAACCTACTTGTACGAGCAGTGCGATGGTAATGATGGGATTGAAGTTGTCTTTTTTCTTTCTTCCTTTCTTTCTTTCTAGTGCATAACCGAAATTGGAGCGACTTCAAACCCAGAGACGTGGGTGGCCTTGTATCTCGGCAGATTGGAGGGAAGGAGAAGGAGGAGGAGAAGAAGGAAAAAGAGAAGGAGGCTCTAAGGATGGTTATTTTTGTCCCTCTTGTGGTCCTCGATGGGGGTTTTTTACTGGCGGTTAGGCCATGGCTAGCCTTAGCCGTGGTAATTAGGCAGGTATCATAGGCAGGTTCACTAAACCAAGCGGTCTATTGAGTGCGCGAGTAAGTAAGGAGAGAAATCAAACGCAACTCCCGAGCGGAAATCGTTCCTCCAGTTTTTCTCCCGGAAGAGGGAGAGAGGTGATGGTGGCGACGAATGTGCTCGAGTGCTGTACCGTACCGTACTGTACCGTATTGTAAGGCTGGTGACAGAGTAAATTCCGCCTGAAGGAGGTGATGCATAAGGGGGGGGGATTTTGATTCGTGGTTGTGGTAGGGGTGGGCCCTTTGCTGTTTTGTTTTTTTGACTGATTTCTAGATTTTGATCCAATGGTTCTTGTCAAAAAGAGATACCCGAATTGTTACCAGAGCTTGTGGGGAGGGAGGGAGGGGTGGGTTGCAGTGGGTGTGTAGGCGGAGGACCCACCCTCCTTTGATAGGAATGCCGGTTGATTGATTGACTGGTTGGAATGGGGAGAGGGGAGGGAGTTCTACGGATCGTGCCTGAGGGAAAAATATGGGAAGGCAGAAAGAAGGGAATTAATTAATTCGCCAGGTGCACAAATAAACCTAAGCGCTTGCCGAATCAGACATCATCATCACAGTGGTTCTCTCTCCCACATTGACTCGGCTGTCCGCATCTCGGTTATTCCGCCTCTTCGTAACATCACAAAGACTCTCTTTGAAGATGATGTCCGGATCAAGTCGAAAAAAGGAATTGCTGGGGTTTCACCTACTGAAGTGTTTCGCCTATCGTTCCTTCTCATATTTTGTGGGGCTGGTTAATTGTCCTATCATAAAAATACTTGTTGTGTATGATATTATGTGGGCACGTACCAGTAGTAGTGGGACTAAGTCGCGGGTGATGCGGGCTGAGCACCCAAAATAGCGAGCAAGGACCATCCCTCAAACGCAGGAATTGGATCACAAGAACACTGCCCTGCGGCACCATGGCGGCGCACCCTACGAGCATGATATCGCACACTACCGAGTAGACCAGCACAACTTGCGAAAGGCTTCAGATTTATTAAAACCCCCCAAAATGGCGTAAAGTATTGTAGGTGTTTGCCTTCTTGATATTAGTTTCTCGTTACGACATGGTCTTTTTTTATATTTTATATTCTTCCCCCCACATTTTTTCAGAGACTTCCAGGACACCTTACATGAATTCATATTTCTCACTCATCCTGCTGATTAGACGTGACATTGTCTATCGACCGGTATCAAGCCAATTTATTCCGGTGCAGGGTGGTCCACAGTTGGGGAGGGCGGATATTCATTATTCGAGTATGGTACAGTACAGGTACCGTACAAGTACCGTACAAGCAATAGAGGAAGCAAGTGAGGAAGATGACAGAGGAAGGGGAAGGAAGGAGGTAAGGTCGTATGGTGGTAGCGCAAGATGGACGAGGCACAGCATATCATACAGCATCTGATATTTCGTACATCTCGCCATACATACCGGTATCGCACCCATATTCGAGTGGCTGACGTGACAGCCGACTCGCGCTGCGGCGAGTAAAACAAAAAAGAAAAACAACCGGAAGATATATCCAGTAACGGCGTCACTCCTCTGTGTGTAGCGATTAGATGGCGAGCAAGAGAAGCTGAAAATCCGCCAATCCCTATTGGTTCGGCATGCCTCGCGTCTTCCAGTCCTCCTTTTGGGACCTTTTCTTTCTCATTTATCCTTTCCCTTCACGAGATGAAAGAACCTCCTGACTCCCTTGACGAATCACGGGCCCCCCCTTTCCATTAACACATTCTATCGCTCCTTGCTCTCCCCGCATCTGCCGCCGCGTTCACCATCCATTCGAGAGAAAGAGAGAAAAGGGTACGTTGCCGTACTGGGCAATGAAAAATAAACCGCGCAAGGTGAAAGGGAAAAAAGGGAAGGGAAAGGAAAGGAGAGAGAGAAAAAAAAAAAAAAAAGAGAAAAAAAAAAAAAAAGAGTGAGAAAATAGCAAGCGAATAACCATCAGCATCACCCTCAGCTCGGATAGGAGCCTTTTTCTGTCTCTTATTGCCTTTCGCGCAGCGCCAATGCGCATCGGGTATTTGGCCTTACATGGCTCACCTTATTCGGTCTTGCCAAGGGAAATGGTGGAATTTCGGGTGGGAGGGGAAATTGAAATAAGAATGAAACGTTTTTGGCGCGAAGTGGACGGATCGGGATATCCCAGACCCCAGCCGCGTTTGGCGCACAAGAAGTTATGGATTTTTTTCCACAAAGGCAGGAGCAGAGAATGAAATACCGGTAATTAGGGAAAACGAGAAGAAGAAGAAGAAGAAAAAAAAGGCGAGTACAAGTAGCGGAAGGCAAAATGAACCTGAATGTGGCAGACAGACACGGTGTTGGAGTCACACGCTCGCATCTGTCTCCTTTTTTTTTTTTTTTTATTCTTTATTTTTTATTCTTATTTTTTTATTTTTCCCCCGAGTTGAAGTTTATTTGGTTTTATCGAAAATAAATAAAAGGAATGAAAGAAGGGAGAAAGCGTCCGGTTCTTTGGCGATTGTTCCTCTACCCTGCCGTTGGTGAAATTCTTGGCCTATCCAAAAGGTTTGCTTTCATTTGTTGAATATATGGGAAAGTATCATATCATACTCGAGATGATGATACTCTGTTCTTTAGGGGGGGGGGGGGGGGGGTTGTTTGAGGGTTCAGTTTTGGGTTTTTTTCGCTTTCTTCGCCTACCGGCAGTATCATGTTAGTGTGACTTGGTGCGGTAACATGTACGTATGATGGCGGTGTCGTAAACCATTGATGTATCGATCGCTGAGAGGGTTACTGTTTGCAGCATGATCCGTTTACGGTAACCACTGTTTTTTTATACTCGCAAAGTGCTGCCCTATTGCCTCAGTTGAAGCCTATATACGGATCCGTATTTTTGACCTATTTCCTCTTTTCTTCTTGTTCTTTTTTTTTTTTTTGGAACGCTGAACACAAGAATAACACAATGTAACCGGTGGAATAACCGTACCCATCATAGTACCATTCATAGGGCAAGGGGTGGGTTGTGAGACTTACTGGTCCACCGTATTCCTGCCCAAGAAAGGCACAAAAGACATGGAAAGGCACGACAGAAGGATCAGAGGAAGGAGAGTGCCGGTGCAGCAGGGAACAGTGACAGAGAGAAAAAAAGAAATTTACTACACTCCCGATATTCCCTTGGTCTATGCTTTTTTTCTTCTTCGCCATTTCCCTGGAGCACTGCACCGTGAGGATGATTACCGTACTTGTACTGGGCTCCGGAGGTATGGTGGGCGTTTTGGTTTTTTGTGGTGGCTCTGCCTCAGAGCTAGGCCGGGCTTGGGAGACTAAGGATCAGGATCAGAATCAGGCTCACGCTTTACGCTGAGTCCCGCCACTGTACCGCGGAGCCGGAAAATTGCAAATTCTGCTGGTCCACCGCCTCACCTCTTGCGTCTTGCCCTTCTCTTCCCCCAACCCCAATAACACCAATACCCGCCCTCAGCGTCTACACCGCTTCCACTTCGACACTCTCACCTCTCCTCTGCTCTTCCTCAACCATCCGCCCTTTAAACCATTCACATCTATCCCCACAACTCCACACGCTCCCTTATCCCTCCATCCCCCCAATTCACTCTTTTCCGCTGAGCTGGATCCAACTGCCCACAACGAAAGCACCAACAAACCGCCTTAGCAATTCTCTCCCTGCTTCCCTCCCTCCTTTCCTTCATCTCACTCTTCTGCTCCTTGCACCCCCTTCCCCACCAAGCATTTCTTTCCCGGTGCTTGCATCATCATCATCGTCATCCACGGATTCTGCTTCTTCTCGTGTGAGAATAGATAAAAAGAAAAAGAAAAAAAAAGAAAAAAGAAAAGCTCGTATCCCCTTCGTCTAAATACACCTGAATTTCGCGTCCCCCACCATCTACGCTTTTCCTTCTGCTCTCGTGGTCCCATCAGACCGGTTCTGTAGTTGACCGCCTATTTACCAATCGCCTCGACTTTGGCTACTCTCCTCTTCCCATTTCTCTTATAACATCTAGTGCTCTCCCTTTCCTTTCCCGGTCGGGGCTCTCGCTCCACTGGTAGTAGCCGCTGCACACTCACATTCTGTTCCCAACCATAGCTAGCGCGACTCTGCTTTCCTTTACGATGGGTGAAATGAGGAGTGATGGTGGTGGTGGTGGTGGTGGTGGTGGTGGGAGAAAGCTATCTGCCCTTGAGGTTACCGAGGAATCCGGTACTCAGCACTTCACGGCTGTCAACAATTCTAACGGGAATTCGAATCACCGTTCACACTTACCGCCGTTGTCGTCGGGGCAAACTCCTGGGGACATGAATCCGAATCCGGGTTCCGCGACATCTACGATTGAGTCACCACGATATCCCTTAAAAGGTGACCAACATTGGCAGCATAACCGCCCCCCGGACGTGGATATGAATGGGGTGCCTCAGAAGCGAAAGAGATCACCAGAGATTGAGAATCAACGGGCCGTCACCCCTACCACACAAACAACACATCACCATCTGGCTGCCCACGAAGCGGCTCTGGGCGCGGAGGAACATGGTGGGATGAATAATCACCAGCACAAACGTCAGCATGCGGAAGTGAACGAAAAGCACGGTGGAAATTATGCGGTGGATGATGAAAAGTTGAACGACGTTGATGGCACAAGGGCTGGGGCATTGGAGGGTTCACCACAACCCGGATCGCAACAAGGACAGGGCAAACGGAAGAGGGTGTTTAGCAATAGGACCAAGACTGGCTGTATTACCTGCAGGAGGAGGAAGAAGAAATGTGATGAGGGAAAACCTGAATGTTTGTTCACAATCCCTCCTCCCCCTTTGTCTATCCCGATTGCTGTCCAATGAGTTCTTTCTCTACAAACTTTCTTGTTCCGTTTCCCCAGTGGTTTTTGTTTTTGTTTTTTGTTTTGGTCTCAGTGATTTTTCGATAGCTCTTGCTATAATACACGTAAATGGGGCATACCGTTTTTAACTGAATGGGACTAACTCTCTAGCAGGTAGCAATTGCAAGCGTGGTGGATTTGTCTGTGAAGGGTATTCCGGAAAGATCAACTGGCAGAAGCCACCTGGCAGGAGTACCACCACGGCGGGAGCGCCAGTAAGCATCCAATCCAAGACAGAACAAGCAGGCTCGACCTCCGCGTCCCCCTCGCCTGCCGTCGTCCGGAAGCAATCTCAAACTCACCGAATAGACGAGGCAGTTCAACATCAGTCACCACAAACTAGGGCGGTCCAGTACCCTTACGTTACACCCACAGTGGTCCCGGAGAAGCAAATCTCAGAGGAGTCCACCTCGCCCATCACTGTCGAGATCCCAATTCACCACCCCCCCCTAAGGGCGCAGATACCCCAACCACCTGCGCTTCCGGCGTTTGTGTCAGTTGTGCCGCAACAGGTAACGCCGACCAACAACACTGCTGCCAGCTACCGTGCCTCAGTCTCGCAGGCTGCTATAACAGCCGCCAGCGGGTCTTCTGTGCCTCGCGAGCGCTCGGAGAAGGAGAAGATGATAGGTTCTGAGCTATATTTCGCTGGTTCTCCCGAGCTGGTCCAAGAACGGGAGAGATGCAAGGCTGCGTGCTGGCGCTTCAATAATGCTGCTACAAACCCTGATCTTGGCATCTCGAAGGCTGAAAAGGGAAGGTTGCTGCACCAAATTTTACGACCAGGGAGGACGTGGGAGGCCACGCGGGCTGATGGCCTTGCGGAGGTATCTTACATTAACGATGCAGGCACGCCTAGCGATATCGTGGATGTTCATGTTGATGCACCATTCAATTGTAGCTATGGTTACAACATCAGCTTGGGGAAGGATGTTTTAATCGAGGCTGGGTGCACGATCTTGGATAGTTGCTTCGTGAGTTCATCATTGATTCGCGGATAAATATAAAACAACTAACCTGTCTAGGTAACCATCAAAGCACGGACCATTCTCTCACCAGATGTGAGCATCTATTCAGCTACCCACCCAATAGATCCCCGAAAGCGGAACGGTTCTAGAGGCCCAGAGCTCGCAAAGCCAGTAACTATTGAAGAAGACTGCTGGTTAGGCGGCAATGTCATTGTCCTGTATGTCACCCTCGAGTAATCCGGGCGGCCAATGGGGCGAGTCAAGAAACTAACAAAAATAGTGGCGGGATTTCAATAGGCAAGGGGTCAGTGGTAGGTGCCGGAAGTGTGGTTACAAGGGTTCGTACTTTGTCCTCCCTTATACATCTGCCCGATACCTCATGACTAACAACCAACTAGGATGTTCCGCCTTATACAGTAGTAGCCGGAAACCCTGCCCGTGTAATTCGTGGGATATATCGCAACGACAGCACAGATATGTGAAACCACTTGACAACTATAGGATGTGTCGAATAACTCAAGAATTACAACAATGGTTGGCTGGCGGCAATTCTGCACACATGCTCAATTTTCTTGCCGTAAATCGTGAGCCTGCTAGCCATCATTCTCCCGCCTGCCCATAACGGTTTTGTGTTGGGGGAGAATAACGAGAGAAACCTCTTTGCCCTCTCGCCTAGTTTCTCTCTTTTCCATACCATTCTTTCTCCTAGTCTAATTTCGCGTGTATGGGTCTTTGTTTATTGGTCGTCGGAAGGTTCTGCTTGTTATTTTCGCCCTTGTTTTATTCCGTTTGCTGGCTTGATATAATATTCCCCCCACTCCCCAACACCGCTTTTTTTCGTTTATTGTTAGCAATGTCTATTCCTATAGCCTTTGATTTTCTTCTCTTTTTCTTCTCTTCTCTTTCCTTTGTTGAAAAAGGCGTAGATTTGAATCTTCAGGGTCTTCAATGAGGGTTATGTAAGAAACGGCAACTATTTTTCTTCTTTTCTCTTTGTTTTAACAGAGGCCTTTTTTTCTTTCTATTTACCCTGGGGTAGGATATAGTGGCTTTCCTCTCCGGATAGTACGGTGTGGCCATTTTTCTTGGTTTCAATTTTTATTTTTTATTTTTTGATTAGTTGGTTCGTAGGGTGAAGATTTGGCTGGTTGGTTCGGTAGGGTTGCTGGTTGGGAGGAGTATATATAGCGATTTGAATTATGCTTTTTGTTTCTCTCTCTTCCCTTTCTATGATACTTTCGCTTTTTTGCTATATTATATGCATTTTAGTGCTTGCTTGTCTGGGGCTGACTAGCATATATGACGTCTTCCTCTTTCCTCTTTCCTCTCTTCCTCTCTTCCTCTCTTCCTCTCTCCTTTCAGATTTCTTCTCCTCCATCCTGGAGAGGAGTGGGAGTGAAGGGGAGTGAATGGTCCTTTTTTTCCTTTCGTAAATGTGCTGACGTGAAATTCTGGTATATATATATAAAATAGATCTGATATGAGTCTAGAAATATAATCTGTCCATAATATCCGATGCCACAGACCTTCTCCCACCTCGGCTTTATGAGCACAGCCTAATCGATCAATCTTTCCGAGCCGTGTACTGTACTGTGCTATACACAATCTCATATCTAAGTAAATTACCTTCCCCTTCCTAACCACCGCCAATGCCCCCCTCCCCTCCCCCCTTCACCTCACCACACCCGCGGCATTCATATAAATACCGACTAGGCTTCACGCAAAAAGCCCACTCTCTGGAAGCCCTCCTCCTCGATGATCCGTCTGCCCGGGGGTGCTCGGTATATATTAATGCCTGCGACGTGCAGAGCCGGAACACGGGTTAGTTCTGTGGCAAGGGCTCCTCCGTTATGTATGGGTTCTCGCCCATCAGGGTAGATTATCATGGCGGAAAACTCTCTCTCCGGAGGGAAAAGTCAGTGGGAGTTAAAAAAGGATTGGTCTTTCATTAGTATAGAACAAAGCAGTCGGCTACGAACGGGGCGATTGGGGAAGTGGGTAGGTAGGTGGGGGATTTGTGGGGGGGGGGGGAAGGGTGACTTGCATCCTTGTGATGGGTTTTCGCTCGTTGGGAACCCGATTTTAAAGTATCAAATATTGTGTAATGGGGTGGTGGCGGCTAAGGATTTGGTTTGTTCATGTTGGGATGGGATTATGGGATTGCGGATTAATGTATCATACATGGTCCAAGGTTTGGTGGTTATATGTTAGGATAGTTGCATGTACAAGTAGTAGTAGTAGTAGACTCTTTCGCTACTATCACACTCCCTGGTATGACAAGTGATTTGACATCCGGAAGATAAATCCAGACTCGCACGTCCGGAGGGAGGAGGAGGAACGGACGGGTGCGGTAACTAAGGTAGGCCGGTAGGTAGGTAGGTAGGTCGACTATATATAACATAAATCCACCGACCGATACATATATATATATACACACCCCTGAGATGAGAGAGGATTTGGAAAGTGATCTTGTGGAAAGTGTATGGTATATATAATATATTATATCGTATATAGTAGGGGTGGGTGCATCTGGGAGAGTGGGGGAATGCGATGAGTGATTCTACATGACCGGTCTATATAATAAGTATCATATAATACAAGTTGGCAGGATTTTTTCTTTTTGCTTTGGAATTTGTAAACTTGATGATTTGCTGAGGAGTATATACAGTAGATGTTTTATTTTTATTTTTATTTTTCTCGAATGTTTGTGGCTTTTTTTTAATTTTTTTTTAAAATGGAGGAATTTGTTCTGCTAAGTTAGTGAGATGAATGAATGGGATTGGATAGCTGGCCCCCCGGTGGAGTTATGATACGATAAGATCGTGGGATATAAGTACTGTGGAGTACGCTTTTAGCTCTTCTTCTCCATACAGGACCAGGGGGGGGGGTACCGTGCTATACAGCCGGTGTATGATACCCTGGATTAAAGTGATAATAAAAAAAGCTTTCACTTTCCCTCCGTAGCCTTTGACCTATAGTATGATGCGATAGCGGGCTCGTAGGGAGTGAATCACCCCCTTCCCACCTCCCCCCCACCTCAAGCTATTACTACAACCTCATAATTACACTCCGGAATCTTGAAAGAATATTTTCACTAAAGGAGACTGGGGGGCTGTATCAGACACTGGTGTCCATGAAATAAACGCCGACTAATCAGGGGCCTCCTCCTCCTCCTCATCACCCCGGTCCAAGTGGCCTCACCAGTAGTAGTAGTAACACTCGCGGCTATGGAGAGGGAGGGAGGCTATGCAAACTGCTCTTCTTCCCTGCGCAGTATAGTATATATGATACCATGTAACTTACAGGCTTTTTGATCGGGGAAACAATCATCGAGTGATATCATATGACTGGGAACTGTTTGGTCCGAGCGCTTAACTTAGGCTCTGTCCTTCCTCCTCCCCCCTCCCACCCCTCCAGGATCATAAAATTGTTGATTATAGGAGAAACTCCTATCGGAAATTGAGAGAGCGCCTCACTTTTTTGACTACCGGCACGGGTACAAATCTGCTGGTCCGTTATCATACGTATTCTCTCACAAAAGGTGGCTGTGCACTTCAGGTTTACATTCACTTGTTTTTCTTTTCTTTCTTTTTTTCTTCTTCCCCACCACCCCCTCCTTCACGTAGAGTATTAGAACTGGCACGGTAGTATTATAACTTAATTTAGCCGATAGTCTACCTCGCTAGATTGGATTGCCGTGGGAAAAGGCCGATAGCGGTACTACCGTCCTCTCGTTGTTGGGGAGACTTGTGTGACCTGCACCATACTGGTACAGTACTCCGCTGTACTGTAATGACAAACGTAACGCAGCCGCCAGTAGGTAAATTGACTTGTCATCCCCACGTTGTTGAACTGTTGCTGTCGTCGTGCGCCCGCGGCAATGTTTGGTATAACTGGATGGGTAATCTCTCTGGATAATTATTCTCCTGGGCTATATAAGTGCTGTACAGTACAGTACAGTACAGTAAGTTACACGATAGTAGGGCGGGGGGGGGGTATATTTTGTATTTACACTTTGGTGTGAACGGGGGGGGCGCTCGTGGTCGGGGCAAGTAGATATACTCGAGTATATTTTGCCTGGTCGGGGGAGGTATTTGCCGGTTGCTGCTCCGCCCCTGAATAGGCGCGGGGTTTGGCGGGGGGCAGGTGGTAATCGTAATCGTAATGAACTGTGGTGAGACAAGGCTGAGGCGCGAGCACGTTTGGGTTGAGGTATCATACTCGAGTAGTGTGGAATACTTTCTAGGCTCGGGTGGTTATTAGGGGGTGGGTAAGATTTGGTTATCGATGGATGGATAAAAGGAGGATGGTGGGACCGCGCGGCGCAGGTGCGGGCGCGGGTATCACATTGTGTGGGGTTCCATCGGAAGGGCCCATCTTTGCTCTTGATAAAATCGATGTGGCAACTTAGCCCAGATGCTCGATAGGAAATAGCCCTCTTCATTGGTCATAGTATAAAAGCTGGGAAGTTGATAAGACGGCGACGTATGAAATAAGAAAACTGTAACTCCGCAATCAGGGCACTCGAGTACTCTACTGTACTCGTTAGTTACGAGAGGTCTGCGGCGCTTTGCCCGCACCCGGTACTGTGCTAGTAATTATCTCGTCAAAGGTTGGACGTCTCCGTGCAGGGTTCCAAGACAAAAAGGTTCCTAGAAGGCCTGGTACTGAACGAAAAAAAGGGAGTGTTGATTCCTGTTAACTATCCTCGACTCCTGTTAACCCAACTAATGATACAATTAGTTACGCGTTTAGGGCAGTGGGATAGTGTACTCGAGTAGATTGTTGGAAAGATGTTAAACTCTACAAGAAAATGTCCCACCAGTAGCGCGAGTGTAACAAAAAGTATATGTGACGTCATGTCGATCTTCCGACGTCAGACTGCCAATAATTCGTCATTCCCGTTGTTCTCGCTTGTGGCGCCCCGAAGGAACTTTTCAAGAAACCCCCCTCAACATGACGAACCGACTTCTTGGGGGGAAGAACAGGTTCCCCTTCTCAATTTCGATATCAATTCTCAAACTTAAATCTCTTGGGAGAATTTATCTATAAGGTCAGGCTCATCTTCTCCTCAGGATGAGAAAACACATTGCTCAGGAACAACAACCTTCTTACCTTACCATACTCGAGTACAAATATTCTACATCCTTTTTTACTTATAAACCTAAACCAACATGAGGAACACACATGCTCGCCGCACCACTAAGCCATCCCTACTCTCCCGCCTCACGGGCCGCACCCGCAGAAGAACCGTTACCACCACTACCACCGCTGCCGCTCCAAGAACTACTCGCCGGCACCACCACCAACACCACCACACGGCCGCAGCCGCTCCGGTGCAGCATCACAGGCGCCGGCCGAGCATTGGTGATAAGATCTCGGGAGCTCTCATGAGGATCAGGGGGAGTTTGACGCATCGGCCTGGTGTCAAGGTATGATTTATTCCTCTCTTTTTTGTATGATCTTGGCGGTTGAAGGTTAGGTGCTGATTGGAGTTCCCGTCGCAGGCTGCTGGGGCGAGACGTATGCATGGTACTGATGGGCGAGGGAGTCATCGGGTTTACTAGATGGGGGGAGGGATAGATGATTTAAGAGGGACTTGATCGTGTATTATTATTACTGTACTCTTGTACTCTTGTACTCTTGTACTCTTATTTTGTTTGCTGAGGGACTGTCTGCTTTCCCGGAGTTCAATGAGAGAATCATGAGTTGTTAGTTGGTATTTTTATTTTTATTTTTATTTTTCAAAGAATCCACCAGATATTTGTGACGTCTGCTGTGTGGTTCAGGTGCTCAAGCTACAGTAGATTGTGCTGTGATGCTCTAGCACCCGTACTGGAGGTATAGAGGAAGCTACTTGTACGAGATACGGAAATTAAAGATGATTAATATTATAAAGCTAGTACTGTACTCGTACAAGCAGGATTTATGCAGTAGGAGGACGATTAATGACTGTTATGGGCGGGAGGGCGAGTCGGTGATGGGGCGTCGCATTTCAGCCGATGTAGTCTATGGAGGGGGAGGACCTAACCTAACGCCATTAATGAATCTAGGCTATCAGGTGGCTTTTTTCTCGAGAACCTGCCCATCATACCCCGCAGCAAGTAAATCACTAATCCTCACTCGACCCTATGGGCTGTGGGTAACTCAACTCATTGTATGACGGTGAACCACCTCCACCGGCCACCACTCCATGCAAACGAGAACCGCGGTTCCCCCGGGCCTCTTCCCCCTGCTCCCTCCCTCGCAATGATCCCTTATCCCTTCTCCTAACCCTGGCTGGCTGGAGTGGCCATCAATACTGGCCAAGGGAGAATCCAGTGGCAAAGCTCAAAATTGCCTACGGTGCAAATAATACAAGTTGTGTGATCTATTATTACCTTTGTGTTAACTGGCCATAGGGACAATAACCATTTTCAAGCATGCAGAAACTACCCAGAACCTTGCGAGAATGCATGGTACTAGGAATATAGATATATATTCCCTCTCAAGTTTCTCATCCTATATGGACTAGCTGTAACCTGCATCCTTCTACGACTGATCTTCCCTCCTAGTTTATACCCTTAGTTATACACCACTGCCCCCCATCCCCAGCACACTTAAGTAGTCGGTACCTACCTTATCTACTGTATATTGTACTGCACAGTTTATCGTGAGTGCTCTACACAGCTCAGATATTCCAACAACACCACTACAACACCTTCCTTCCCCCGCACATAGCCGTTCTCCCACAAACAGAAAGGAAAAGAAAAAAAAACTTCGGACAACTCATCAGAATAATTTTAACATCCCCACGCCCCATCGTCATTAGGAACCCATGGTTTCTTCAGATGAAACGTGTCGTCAGAAAGCTATGGTAATTTTGTCATCATATGAGTTGAAGTCGATCCCTCTCTCTCTCTCCCTCTCTCACAAAAGCACCAGACTTCGAACTCATATCAGAATAATTTTAATATTCCCACGCTTCATCGTCACCAGGGACTCATTCTGTTTCAGATGAAGCGTGTCGGGGCATATCTAGAATTGTCATCATATGAATTGAAGCTGATCCCTCGCTGTCCCTCACTATTTCTACTCTTCACCTTTCCCCACATTTCTCCACTCCAGCCATTCCTCATCTTTACCCATCCCTCCACGTTCCCACTTCCAAATCCTTCCCTACCAACCAGCCGTGTTGTATTTTTGCTGATTCGTGCTTCGATTGTCGTCCCTTTGGTGCTATGGTCCTTGGATCCTATGGCCCTTGGGTCCTTGTCGTCCTTATGGTCCTCCGGGTGGATGGCTGCCGTTGTGTTGAGTGTTCTTTGTTGAGAGAAGGAAGGTAAGAAGGAAAGGAGGAAAAAGGCAGAGGGAGGTGCCTTTATACATATTTCTATACAATCCATGTGATAACCAATTTTGGCCGACCGGGTTGTGCCCATAACCCTCAACCCGAACCCTACAGCCCCGGTCGCTCTTTCTCCGCCGTTTGGCAAATAAGAGACCAGCTGTTCCCAAAGGCCCAGGGCCTGGCTGACTGACTGCCAAGAAAGCCCTGGACCGGGATGGACGACAAAAGATGTCCCGTCCTCGTCCGCAAAATCTAAAGACGGCCGTTATTACCAAGGAGGCAGAAGAACAATACTATGGCAGCTCAGCCCGGGCTACTTACGGAGCTTATCTCATCCGATAAGCAAGGCATCATGTAATATTGTTAAAAATCCCCAGTGGGTTGGTTGCCCTATGGGGTGAAGCCTTTTCTTTCTTTCGGCATTCCATTATCTGATCTTTTGTGTGTTGGGGGGGTATGATATTGCGTGTAGTATCACTCGCTGCCGCTTTGTAACACATATATGCCCTAGCAAAAGCAATAACTATCTCCTCTCCATTCTATATCATACCATTGAGAGTGGACGGGGGTTCTGCCTGGTGTAGGCTAACCCCCTCCCCCCCAATCCCATGGACAATGTGGTTTCCTTGACTCGATGAGATATCATATTTTATCATACGCAGCTATATATATGATACCTTGAGACCTATACTGCAAAACACTATAGGGTATGTAAAACCTTGGGCAAAAAAAAGAGGAAATACAGTATGAAAAAATCCCAAACTACCTGCCCCTTCCCCCTCCCCCAGCTGCTCAAACCCAAACCCTCAGAGGTATCTCACACTCTAAACACCACACCTATATAAGAAAGTTTCTCCATCCCATCCCTTCACCACCACCACCACCACCACGAAAACACAACTCCTTATCCAAATCATCCTAACCCAAAAAACTGCTCTCCCCACAACCGTCAACCAAACGCAGCAGAAATGCGCCGACTCTCAACCAGCAAGGAGCAAATATTGCCCTTCCTCCATAAATACCTGCAGCAAACCCTAGCGGCAGCAAACCCCGAGCACCAGCACACCCTCGCGGAACCCCGGAGCGACGGTCCGGATTTAAGTCGCCTCGCCGGCGCGCTGGGCGATGTCAGGGTCGGGCTCAAGGAGAAAAGTACCGCCAGTAACCTTTCCAGTTCGAGGGCAGCTTCTCCTGGAGGGGTGTTCCCTTTGGAGATTACGGCGGGGGGTGAAGATGATGGAGTGGGGTTCCTTGAAGTATATAAGGGTGAGAATGGTGAAGGAGAAATCAAGCTGCTCAACATTTGCGATGGTGGTAGTGGTGTTGGTATTGGAAACTCCGGAGAGGGAGGAGTCAACTTTGGAGGCCAAAATCCCAGCAAAGACTTCAAATCCTGGGCAAAATGCGAGTACGAGGTTGAAGGCCAAGATGGGGAGGACGAGGACATTGAAGAAGGAGGTGTGAATCTATCCAAGGAACCTAACCGCGCGGAAGAGGCTGTCGGATTTTCCCAGGAGTTTGAGTGCCGCAAGGGAGCCGGGAAAATACACGAGAGCTATATCGAGATGGTCAAAGTCCCGGCCAACAGCGGTGGAGATGTAAAGCTATCCACAAAGAAACTTTGCCAGCACCACCGACACGGACGAGTTGTCCCGCTCATCAAGTCCGGGTACGAAGCCGACGGCGAAGATGAAGGTGGTATCAAGTTGCTCAATGTCCCCGATAATGGCCTAGACTGCGAAGACGGAGGAGTCAACTTGCTCGACGGAAATTCGGACAGAGGTTTAACGCTCCCCAAGAGATGCGCGTGTGATGACCAGGGCCAAGGTGGGGAAGGAGGAGGAGGCTCCAGTTCGTCTGAACAGAGCAGGGGAGCTGATAAAGGCCGCGGGGGGGATGGAGGAGGAGTTGGCTCGCCCCACGAAGCCGTCAGACTCTGCAATAAATGCCAGTCTCAGTCCGAGGACCAAGATTTGGATGATGGAGGGGTATGCCTCTCCGGAGAAGGTCAGAGCATGGAACATGGGGGGGTGGAGTTATTTAATAAACCCCGGGGCGAGGGTGAAGGTGTCAGATTGCCCCTAGAGTTCGAGTATGAAAAAGAGGGCGGGGACGGACATCAAGGCAACCTTGAGTTCGCCCAAGAAACCCATGACAATGACGGGGGAATGCATGAAAGCGAGATGGATTTACCCCAGCAACACAAGAACCTCAGACGCTGGGAGGTGGAAGGCGCGGCATTCCTCCAAGGGGATTGCGGTTCAAAGCCATCCCCCGCCTACCTAAAGCTCCTCGATCACTTCTTGGTATAAGTTACCAGAATATATAAGTTAACAATATACCGGAGTATGTTCCGGAAATGCTGGCCTATAGCTATCCCCATTTCACGAAAAACGGCGAAGGTAGAAATGAAAATATAGATAAAAATAACATAAATAAATTAGAAAGTGCTCTTCCGAAAGGACATGTAAACTCGCAGTCACTAGAAATCACTCGTACATAATCTCATACCGGGAATCATCTATTACTTTGTTGGGCTCATGCTAAAAAAAAAGTCATATATCATACCATCACACATAAAAAGACGTAATCTCCACAGATTCCACCGGCCGTCAGCTAGAGCATAAAACAAGAGAGGAAAGGGGCAAGGATATCACAGTTCAAGCAAAAATTCGAAACCAAAACCAAAGCCAGAATACTCCATGTTCGACAAAAAGAAAAAGTGCACCAAACAGCAACAGTACAAATCCAATCCTTTTGCAAAAGTCTCCTCATGGAAAAGATATCAGACGTTCGCAACGACACCAACCACTACGCCAACCACGACGATGACCTCACGTACGCCATTAATATTCATCCCGTATCGTGCTACATTGGGGGTGATGCCGGCGGTGGGCTGGAGTTTCGCGGTTTCTCGGAGTACGACGGGCTGAGTGACGGTCTATCCGCCCGTTAGTATTTTACGCGTAGATACACAATGAAACAGAATGAAAGCAGAACTTACACTCCCAGAGACGACAAAGTTCGAAGTAAGAGTAATGGCAGGACAATTGCTGAATGCACAGATATATCCCGTTGGACAACATCCACCGCCGAGATTGTTAGGGCAAGACGACCAACCAGCCGCACAGCTGCCTCTAGTGGTTACTGCGAGTACGCCTTGGGATGTTCCACTACTAATGGTAATTGCTCTCTCGGGGCAATCAGTTATACCGCAGTCACGGCCAATTCTGCAGCAACCTCCGTTGAACTGCGCGGAGCATGTGTAATATCCTGTCGGGCAAGTATCACCAGAGGGTACGGGTGTTCCGGTAGTTGTCTGTGATGGGCAGTCAGTCACGCCACAAAGACGCCCGGATGGACAGCAGCCGCCGGCGAGGTTGGAAGGGCAAGCGTAGTAGCCAGAGGAACAAGCTGACGCTGAGCTCGTCAATGATGTAGCAGTAGGCGTAGCGGCGCTGCTTACAACCTGTCCTTGTGCGGGAACGCCTGAGAATTGTTAGGAAGGAGCGAGAGCAGGTGGGCCATAGATCATTAGGGAACATACAGCCTTGCGTTGAACAGTTATAGCCTTCGGTACAGCAACCGCCACCTTCCCGACTGGTGCAAGTTTTTTTATTATCTCCACAGCTTTTGAGAGTTCCAGAGCACGTTTGTCCTAACAATAGATCACTCAGATTAGCTCCTAATCCTAAAAGGGTCACAGCAAGGGCCAAACATACCATTAACACAGCACCCCACATCCCCAAACCCAGTATCCTCAATCTTAAAGCATTGTTCATTGTTATCACAGCAGCTCTGCGGGTGCCCAATATTAGTACACGCGTGGGTTCCGACGGCACACTGAAAGTTCTGCCTCTTGAAGAGCCCCCCGTACGCATAGCTGTCAAACACATTCCTCCTAACCGGTGAACTGAAGGTTAAGTTCGCCGCTATAACCTGCTGGCCTTTCGCTTCCCCTTCTTCCCGGTTCCCGTTCCAATCCCAATACTCGGGCACGAACTTCTCAGCCGGATCCATAATTTTCTTCACGGCGAACGCCCGGCTGATGGACTCTGGGGTAAAAGATTGATTCAAATTGAACGCTTCGGCAAGCTCGCTCAGCCATCGCTTCGATGGGGGCCCTTCGCCGGGCGGCCAGTACTTCTTCGAGGGGTCAATACCCGCTGGCCAAGGGTAGGGCACGCTGGCCGTCACAAGAAAAGGGGTTGTCGATATGAGGAGGAATTGGAGGAAAAGCGCACTTGTCGTAGTCTTCATTCTTGATTCTCTCTTATTTCCCTATTTCTTGTCTCTGTTTTGGACTTGCGTAGCAAGGCGTCGAATTGTAACAGGGGCGAGTTCGGCTAAAAACGTCAAATGCAGATCGTAAGCAGAAGGGAATTAGAGATGAGTATGATGAGAATGCAAGTACTCGAGTAGTAAGTGGGGAGGGAGGATGAAAGGGAGGGGGAGGGTGAGAAGGGGATTAACAATGGGCAGGATGAGATGGGGGTGATGGTTGGTACACCTCAGCTGTTCGGGCTGCTGTGCTGGTTTGTTGACTGTGACGTATTTCACGTCCCCCGGGCAACAAACCCGGAAACTTGATGTGTTCAATAAACAAGTCGGCATAGCTAACCGAGCAGCCCAAGAAAAACCAAGAAGGTCAGCTTCAACTTTAATTCAACTTTATCGTGCTTAACAGCAATCCAGTACCCTATGCACAGTACTATACTCGTATTGTCGAAGCATTTTTCGAAAGGAACCGCTTTTGCATACCTATCTCCAAGTCAAAGGGCCAAATTTTGGTGGTATGCGACTGCAGTCTTCTTTAAAAACACTTCGACATTCCGAGTATACTACTCGTACAGACTTGCATCAGCAACTAGGCGTTGCCTGGCATGATCTCTACATAGGAGAAACTACGCATAAAAGCCCCTCAAAGATCAGCCAACAGATGCAGGTACTGCACCAGTACGTACGTACTCGAGTACAACACAATGCAGCAGACTGCCTCTCGCATGAATTATCAACCAATCCAACCAATCCAACCAATCCAACCATCTTACAAAGGACACAATCTACATTACGTGGAAGACACTTAAATTGCAAGCCCCCCGAGCACCAATCAAATCATGAAATTCATACCCCAAGCCCAAAGCTCATATCCACCCTTCCCTCCTCCTCCTCCTCATGGTCATCATCCCAGACAAACTCCTCCATCCACTCCTCCCACGCTCCTAGTCACCTCCAATACCCAACCGCAACCCACAAAACAACCAGCCAAAGCGCCAAATTTCCTACATCACACACAGGATTCTGCACTGCAAGCGACGATACAGTCTCGTTCCCGCGATAGTTACCGGTACCCTGGTTGTTGCTGTGGTGATTGGCTATGGATGAGCCTATCATTCCTCCTGCCATACCTCCAGCGAGGCCGCCGGCGGCACCAGCTGCGGCCGATGCGCCAAGGCTGCTACCGGATCCGCCGCTTGTTGGCGGTGGTGCGGGTGCAGGGTGACTGAATTCCATGAACCAGAGGAGAATTAGTTCGTTCAGTATATCGATTGATGGATTATGAGGGGAATACGCTGCTTGGTGTGGTGAGGATGCGTGGGACCGCCCCCCACCTCCCATTCCTCGACCTCCACCTCCTATTCCTCGACCTCCACCTCCTGCTCGACCTCCTCCGCCTCTTGGTGACATCTTTTATCAACGATACTTGATGGGTTAGGGGTTGGGAATGATTGTGACGGGGAATTGGTGGCTGATAGGGAGATAACTCTTGAGGGGGGTTACTCGGTACATATATACGCTACCACTGATGGCTGCGTTCAAAAAGCTCTTTCTGCCGACGGCACCTGTAATCATTGACACTACCTCATCTATGAATGAAACTACGTACCATACAACAACGTGATCCAAACTAGGCGACCCCGCTCTACCCCATATAGAATCATCACATCTGTTTAAAAATTCTACCCGTCATCCCCACCTCAAGTTCATAATACGGTTGGAATTCACAGTGCGAAGTTTCCTAAATCACCCGCAATCAGATCCGATAACGAAGTAAAAAAAGGAAGAGGCCGTCATAAGAGTACAAACACATACCTGATCACTCGTCATTGAAGGTATATTCCGTGAAATCCGAAATCAACCCTTATATCGTCTCAATTACTATCACCAATCATAACAACAACAACAGTCAATATATACAAGTTTCCTAGTCCAGCGCAGCCCCCAGAATTCTAACATTCCAACATTT
>Ga0307509_10000251_pt1 | contig 87007 bp, 72 predicted proteins | sample 10_EM_MG_FD_202245 | JGI IMG/M metagenome (GOLD analysis project Ga0307509, IMG submission 202245) | Populus trichocarpa ectomycorrhiza microbial communities from riparian zone in the Pacific Northwest, United States - 10_EM | ecosystem: Host-associated > Plants > Roots > Unclassified | place...
ACGACACGCCGAACGGCGGTAACCACTCGGTGGTCGCGCCGCTCAACATCGGCCTGGTCGATGCGTCGCGCCGCACCGCGGACATGCCGCTCTACACGCTGCGCAACAAGACCACGGGCGAGACCGTGAAAGTCACCGACCCGGGCCGCGCGATGATCAGCGGCAAGTGGGCGCACATCGGCCGGTTCAAGGGCCCGATGCTCCGCAACCTCGCGCCCCGCGCCCCGTACTTCCACAACGGCTTTGCCAAGAACCTCGACGAAGTGGTCGACTTCTACGACACCCGGTTCAACATCAAGCTCACCTATCGCGAGAAGTCTGACCTGGTCGCCTTCCTCGGCTCGCTGTAGTCACTCGCGCGCAGCAACACAAGCGACGACGCTGCGGCCGGGGCGACCCGGCCATTGCGCGTTTTCGGCCCCAGCGATGAGCCACCGATGGCGATTGCGCGGGGCGACACACCGATCGAGGAAGACTGCTAGCTCGCGCGGAACGAGCGGATGGCCGCAGCGACCTCGTCCGCGCTGCGGGTACCAACGAGCCGCAGCCAGGCGACGAGCGTGGGCTCGTCGTCGGTGTCGTTCACCACCGTGCGAAGGTCTTCGGGCATCGCGCCAAAGCGGGCCTCGTAGACCTCGATCAGCGCGTGCGCGACGCCTTCCTGGACCGTCGCCACATCGTGAGCATGCTTGACCTGGCAGTGTCATTCGCGGCACAGGAATCCATATGTCACGAATCACGCGGAGCATCGCGCTGGCGCTCGCGGGGCTGGCGGCGTCGTGCAGCGCCCCCGGCAATGCCGGCCACACCGGACAGCCCGTCGCGATCGGCCCACCGACCGCGACCCCGACCCCGGCCCTCGCACGCGGCGCGCCGGCGCCGCTGCCCGCGGCCACGGGCATCCCGTACGCCGATCCGTCGCTGGCTCCGCGCAGGCCGGAGATCCCGCCGGACTGGGTTGAGCACCGCGCGGCCCACCCGAGTCCCAGCATCGCGTACACTTGGGTGAACATCCTACTCGAGGCGACCTCTCGCGACATCGCGCGCGTGCACGCGCCGCGGCCGACGATCATCTCACGCCAGATGGCGGTGCCGCTGACCGCGATGTACGACGCGTGGGCGGCCTACGACCCGCGCGCGGTCGGCACGCGGCTCGGCGGTGCGCTGCGGCGCCCGCCGGCGGAGCGCACCCCCGCGAACAAGGCCCGGGCTGTCTCGTACGCGATGTACCGCGCCCTGGTCGGGATCTTCGGCGACGACAAGCCATGGCTCGACGAGCAGATGCGCAAGCTCGGGTACGACCCCGACGACGCGTCGACCCGCACGACCACGCCGCAGGGCGTCGGCAACGCCGCGGCGGACGCGGTGCTGGCGTTCCGCCGCCACGACGGATCGAACCAGTTCGGGGACGAGCCCGGGTCCAGCGGCGCACCGTACTCGGACTACACCTATTACGAGCCGCGCAATCCGGTCGACCGCATCAAGGACCCCGATCGCTGGCAGCAGATCCCGTTCGACGACGGCAAGGGCGGGGTGGTCCGGCCCAACTTCCTGACCCCGCACTGGTACCGGGTGCGGCCGTTCGCGCTCGGGCGCAGCGATCAGTTTCGCTCGCCGCCGCCGCCCAGGGTCGGCAGCCCCGAGCTGCGCCGCGAGCTCGCCGAGGTGGTGGGGTACAACGGCGGGCTGTCGCTCGAGCAGAAGTCGATCGTCGAGTTCATGCGCGACGGTCCGCGCTCGACCGGGCAGTCGGGTCACTGGCTGCTGTTCGCGCAGGACGTGTCGCGCCGCGACCGGCTCGATCTCGACGGCGACGTGAAGCTGTTCTTCGCGGTCGGCAACACCGCGCTCGACGCGTTCATCGCCGCGTGGGACGTCAAGCGGTTCTACGACTCGGCGCGGCCCTACTCGCTGGTGCGCTTCGTCGAGCAGCTGTTCGGCGGCGAGTCGGTGATCGGCTACCTGGGGCCGGGGCGGGGCTTCGGGACGATCCCCGCGACCCAGTGGCACCCGTACTCGCCGGGCACGTTCGTGACCCCGCCGTTCCCGGGCTACGTCTCGGGGCACAGCACGGTGAGCGCCGCGTGCGCGAAGACGCTCGAGCTCCTGACCGGCAGCGATCGCTTCGGCGCCTACTACCAGCACGTCGCCGGCAGCCTGACCGAGCCCGACGCCAGCGTCGCCCGGATGCAGGCGGTCAACGGCGCACCTCCGGGCGGTCTGGGCGAGGACAAGCAGGTCGTGCTGATGATGGCGACGTTCAGCGGCACCGCGGAGATGGCGGGGCTGTCCCGGGTCATGGGTGGCTATCACATCCCGAGCGACAACACCGCAGGACTCGAGCTCGGCCGCAAGGTCGCGCAGTACACGTGGGCCAAGTACACCGCGTACTTCGACGGCACGGCGAGCGTGGTGCAGTGGTAAGCGTTCAAAGGGTGGGGCGGAATCGCCTCGGCAATAACGTTACGGGGTGCCGGTTCGCCGCCAACCATCTCGCCGCTGCGCGCTTGTGGTATGCCTACTCTTGTGGGCAACGCTCGTCGACAGTCTCGAGGTGATGAGCCGTGTACTCTGGAGTACGGTTGCCTTGTGACGCCCGCGTCGCGCGCGAAGTGCAGGTGTGTCGCATTGGTGTCGAAATAGCGGAATGCTAACGCTTCGAGGGCCGCGGCGTTATTGGTAATTATTCCCGTAGTCGCGTGGGCGATGGTCGCTTGGCGCCAGAGGCCTTTTGTGCAAAAGGAGATATCCATGGTGCCTCTCGACAAGGAGCTCAAACCATGGTTCGGTTCAATGTCTTCTATGGCCCGTGTCTGCTCGTTGTCGCCGCGTGTGCACGGCATCACCAACACCCCATTCACGGTCCTCGTTGAAGAGCCGTCGACCTGCACGGCACAAGACCCCGCATTCGAGAACCTGGGCGTGGTCGCGACTCACGTGGCGCCGGCCACGAGCCTGCGGTCGTTCGACGCCGTGTGCGTGGCGTCCGACAAGTCCTAGCCGCCTCGAGGCCGGTAGTGTCCTGAAGCGCGAGATCGACAACACCGACCTGGGCGCGACGGGCCGAGCACGGCGAGCGTCGATCCGGAGTGGCGGAACTGGCTCGATGAGATCGAGATCCGCGTCCGTGACTCCCGGTGTCGATCGCCCGGATCATGCGCGCAATCCCGCGCGCCAGTCACGTCTTGGCGGCTCGCACAATCCGTTCATTGCGCGGGAGGTCATGGTCGAGGCGACTGGCCTGAACTCGGTTCGGTGCGCTTGTTGCGATCGGCTCGCTGTGGTCATCGAATCGTCACACGCGACGGGCAGGATCGGCCACGATGATCACGGCCTCGCACACGAGTCAGGACTTCGAGCAGGAGTTGACCGCCCTCGGCGAGCGCCTCGTCGCCATGGGGACCCGGACGGAGAATCAGATCGCACTGGCGATCCGCGCGGTGGTCGATCGCAGCGATCCGTCGGCCGACCGCGTGATCGCAGGCGACGCCGTGATCAACGAGGATGAGCGACAGATCGACGAACAGGCGCTGCAGACGCTCGCGCGGCGACAGCCGGTGGCCGGCGACCTGCGATTCATCACGATGTGCCTCAAGGCAGTCACGGACCTCGAGCGGATCGGCGACCTCGCCGTGAACATCGCGCAGCGCGCGAAAGAGGTCAATCGTCTGACGCCGCCGAGGTGGCACTTCGCCATCGAGCCGCTCGAGGCCTCCGTGTCGAGGGCGCTCCGCATCGTGCTCGCGAGCCTGGTTGGCAAGGACGCCGCTGGCGCCGAGGCGGCAGTTCGCGCCGCAGCGCAGATCGACGTGATCCACTCCAGCCTGTTCGCCGCGTTGCTCGCTCACATCGCCACGGACGCTGCGTCGATCCCCTACGTGTTGCCGCTGACCTCGATGTGCCGTTACCTCGGGCGCATCGGCGATCATATCAAGAGCTTGGCCGAAGAGATCATCTACATGGTCCGCGGCGAGCACGTCCGGCATCCGGATGCTTGACGCGCGAGACACGCAGGCTCGGCGCGTTCAGGTGAACGGCATCGTCGCTCGCATGACCGGAGAGTGCACGAATCACCAGGCGCGCGTACGGGACCGTGACCTCGGACCTCGTCAACAACCAGGGGATCCCGCAGCGCGTGCGCGTCAACCTCGAGTGACCGGCTCGAAGCGGACCAGCATACCGCCACGCGCGGCGGCGAACTGGGGCACCCGCCGATGGCGGCGTCCGCGGCGCCGGTGAGCGCGCCCAGCGCGGGGCGACCATGGCCTGGAATCGGCGACTGCGGCGCGCTGCGGCGCCGCGTTGGTACCGCGATCAGTGGTGTGCGATATATCACCCGGAGCGCCGCGCAGGTGAGCGGGCTCGGGTACGTGTGGGGTCTCGGCGGCACTGGATCGGGCTGGAGCTGGCGCGCGGGTCACAACGCATCTCGCGCGGCGCACCTCGCGTTTCCCTCACGCAGCATCGCTTGCAACTACTCCAGCCCACACTTACTGTACTAATGCGCACCCCGCACACCTGCTCAGTGTCCGAACTCTTGATACACCGGTCAAGTTACTTGTATGGCTGTAGAGGCCTCGCCTCGTCGCGCGAGCGGACGGCGCGTCGCCCGGGTTGGACCCATCATCGATCGGGCGGCCTGAGAGGTGCAATGGCTGGTGAGCGTCATTGGCGGAAAGCGCCAAGCTGGTGAGAACTGAAAGGCGTGCCATGCGATTGCCCCCGCGACTCGGTAGTCCAGGCCTCATACTGATCGCGATCACGGTCGCGCTGGCGGCTCCGCGCCGGTCCTCTGCCGAGGTGATCACGATCGACGACGGAGCCCTGCCGGGGACGAACAATATACCGTTTACGTGCACAGTCAGCTCGGAGGGCGAGCTCTGGCTGCCGTCGATGGGATTCATCTACCGCAATGTCGAAGCCTTCGAGCTATCTGCCGGTGACACGATCGCCTTCGACATCCAGATGCGGGTCACCGATCCGGCGGACCTCGGCTTCCACCCACAGCTGGACATCGCGCTCGCCCACGCATCGGACCCGCAGACTCCATTCAGGCCAGACGATCTTCCTGGTCCTAGCGACTTCGCGATCGTCGCGCACGGGGCGATCGCCGGTAGCGCGGGAAACCGGATCGCAGGGGACTACGATCTGGTCTTCACCGTGGATACACCGTTCGTGTTTCCCGGCGGTGGGCTCATCATCCGTGTCACCAACCCGCAGGGGGTGCTGGCGACCAAGGCCGAGGCCGACTGCCTTCCCGTGATCATCGCCGATGTCCAGCCATCGGGGACCAATCGACTGGTGGGAACCTTCCGGGTCGAACCCGGTGAGTATCCGTGGGCCGTCGAGAACACAGTGGACATGCCCGGCGTGCCCTACGTCCGGATCACCTGGAGCCGGTGCGGAGATGGCGTGGTCTCGGGGCTCGAGGCGTGCGACGACGGGAATACGGACAACACCGACGCCTGCACCAACAGCTGCAAGGTCGCCGTGTGTGGCGACGGCATCGTGTCGAGCACCGAGGCGTGCGACGACGGGAATACGGATAACACCGACGCCTGCACCAACACCTGCAAGGTCGCCGTGTGCGGCGACGGCATCGTGTCGAACACCGAGGCGTGCGACGACGGAAACGCGGACAACACCGACCGCTGCACCACCAGTTGCCAGGTCGTGGAGTGTGGCGACGGTGTGGTCGAGAACACGGAAGAATGCGATAACTCCGCAACGCCTGATAAACCAGATCCGTTCTGTACGGACACCTGTCATCTGACCGTGTTCGCCAAGGGCTCCGGCTGCAGCGCCGATCCGGGTGCTGGGCTGGCGGCCGCGTTGGTCGTGCTCGTGCTCGCGTTCGTGCTCCGCCGGCGCGCCGCCGCGCTCGCGGTCCTGCTCCTCGTGCTGTGGGCGGGCGCGGCGCAGGCGCAGGTGCCGAGCAAGACCGAGGGGTTTCGCGTCGATCGGTTTGCGATGGCACCGTCCGTGGAGGACGGCCTGGTGGTTCAGGATCCGAGCGTGCTCCATAACATGGCGTGGAGTCTCAATGCCGCGCTCGGCTTCACCAATACCCTCCTCCGGGTGGTGCCGACGCTGAGCTCCAACGACGGCGTCGACGTCGTGGGTACCCGGCTGTCAGCGTATCTCGACTTCGCCATGGGACTTGGCGACCGGTTCGAAGTCAATGTGTCCGTGCCGTTCGCGCTGGCGCAGTCGACCGAATCCGGCACGGCCGCCGGGATCATGCTCAAGAACGCAGGTATGACCGCGATCGGCGACGCGCGCGTGGGAGGGTCGGTCTTGCTGTACGGCCAGACGACCGGGCCGCAGCTCGGCGCGGCGGCGACCCTTGCGCTGCCGATTGGATCGGAGCGCAGCTTCACGGGCGATGGCAGCGTCGGCGGCGAGGTGCTGGCCACGGCGGGCTTTGCCAAGCCGAATTACCGCGTGGCGGTGAACGGCGGCGTACGGTTTCGTCCCGAGGCCAACTACATCACCAGCGATCAGGGGACCGAGCTGATCGGCCGCGCCGGCATCTTCGTGCCCGTCGCGCATCACCGCTTGATGACCTCGCTCGAGCTCGACATGACGGCGCGCGCGAGTGGCCGCGATGCCTACAAGGAGCTGGGCTCGCCGATCCTGGCGCTGATCGGCGCTCGCTATCATTTTCCCGGCGGGATTCGCGCGGGTGCGGGCATCGGCGCGGGCTTGACCGAAGCGCCGGGCAGCCCGACGGTGCGCATGCTGGTCACGGTCGGGTACTCGCCGGAGCCGTCGATCAAGCCCAAGCGGCAGACCCCGCCGCCGGTGGACACGACCACGGATAGCGACGGCGATCGCATTCCCGACTACCTCGACAAGTGCCCGACGGAGCCGGAGGACTACAATGGATTCCAGGACGACGATGGCTGTCCGGACGGCCCGCCCGATCCGAATTCGCCGCTGACCCTCGAGCAAGTGATCACCTTGCCGTCGCCGATCGAGTTCAAGTTCGACACCGCGATCATGTTGCCCGGCGCCGAGGTGTATCTGTTCCAGGTGCTGGACATCTTGACGAAGCACCCCGAGGTGCTGAAGCTCGAGATCCAGGGCCACACCAGCTCGGAAGGCGGCGCCGAGTACAACTTGCGGCTGTCGAATGACCGCGCCAAGGCGGTGCTCGCATGGTTTGTCGATCGCGGCATCGATGCCAATCGCTTCGTGCCGCGCGGCTACGGGCTCACGATTCCGCTGGTGCCCAACGACTCCGAGCCAAACCGGCAGAGGAACCGGCGCGTCCAGTTCCGGCTGCTGGAGCAACAGGCAGGGTCAGCCCCGGTCGACTCGCTGCCTCGCACCCCGCCGCGCGCCGCGGCGCCCTCCGCGCCCTCCGCGCCACCCGCGACGCCCTCCGCGGCGCCACCCGCGCCACCCGCGCCACCCGCGCCACCCGCGCCACCCGCGCCCTCCGCGGCGCCACCTGCGCCACGCGCGCCACCCGCGCCATGATCCACAGATCATCCGCGCCAGCACCGCCCGCGCCAAGCCGGGTTCAGCCGTTCGCGGCGGCGTAGACGGCGTTCGTGTAGGCAGCGCGGCGATCCGAGCCGACCACTCGGCGATGAGCCGCAGTCGGCCCCGCGGGTGTCCAGCCGGCAGTCGGCACCAGGCGGCGAGCCCTGCGCGATCAAGACCTCGAGGTGCAGCCCGGTGATCCTGGGATCGGGTACATTGATGCTCGCTGGTCGTCCCATGACAACCCCTCTGCCACTCGCCAGTTATACCGTCCTCGATCTGACGATTGCACGCGCCGGCCCGACGGCGGTGCGGCTGCTCGCCGACTGGGGGGCTCGCATCATTCGCGTCGAGTCGGCGTCGGACGATAACCGGGCGGCCGACACGCGGAGGTCGCCCGACGAGCAGAACCTGCACCGCAACAAGCGCAGCGTGTGCATCGACCTCAAGCATGCCCGCGGCGCCGCGTTGTTCCGCGAGCTGGTGACCAAGGCCGACGTCGTCGTGGAGAACTTCCGGCCCCGCGTGAAGACCGCGCTCGGCCTCGACTACGAGCGGCTCAAGCTCGTCAACCCGCGCATCATCGTCGCCAGCATCTCGGGGTTCGGTCAGGACGGGCCGTATCGCGATCGACCGGGCGTCGATCAGGTGATCCAGGGGATGAGCGGCCTGATGTCGGTCACCGGCGAGCCGGGTCGCGGGCCGATGCGTGTCGGCATCGCGGTCTCGGACACCGCGGCCGGCATGTTCCTCGGTCAAGGCATCCTGCTCGCGCTACTGCACCGCGAGCGGACCGGTGAGGGGCAATGGGTCCACACCTCGTTACTAGAGTCGATGCTGAACAAGCTCGACTTCCAGGCGGCGCGCTACACGATGAACAAGGACGTCGCCGGGCAGGTCGGGAATTTTCATCCCACCATGGTCCCGATGGGTACGTTCGAGGCCCAGGACGGACTCGTCAACATCGCGTCGATCGGCCCGCGCGCCTGGACCGGCCTGTGCAGCGCGCTCGAGGCCAACCATCTCGTCGGAGATCCGGACTATGTGGATGCCGGCGCGCGCCGCCGTAACCGGGCGCGCTTGAACGCCGACCTCAACGCGATCACCCGGCGGTTCACGACCGCCACCCTGGTCGAGCGGCTCAACGCTGTCGGTGTGCCGTGCGGGCCGATCTACGATATCGCTGCCGCGTTCGAAGATCCGCAGACCCGCCACCTGCGCATGACCCGCCCGGCGCAGCACCGTGAGCTCGGCGAGATCCAGCTCCTGCGCTCGCCGATCAACCTGTCGCAGTTCCCTCACGCCGAGCAGTTCCATCACGCGGCTCCCGATCCCGGTGAGCACACCGACGCCGTGCTGCAGGAGCTCGGCTATGACCAGGCCGTGATCGACGAGCTGCGCCACGCCGGAGCGATCACATGAGCGAGCTCACGACCGACCGGATCCAGACGCGCGCCAGCGATGGCATCGGTTGGTTGACGCTCAATAATCCCGAGCGCCGCAATGCGATCTCGCTCGACATGTGGCGCGGCATCGGGGTCGCGCTCGAGGCGTTTCAGCGCGACGATGCGGTCCGCGTGGTGGTGATGCGCGGCGCGGGCGGCCAGGCGTTCGCGTCGGGCGCCGACATCTCGGAGTTCGACCACCACCGCGCCAACGCCGAGCAGCGCAAGGCGTACGGCGGCGTCGCCGCTGTCGCCCACGACTGGCTGCGGCGACTCGACAAGCCGCTCCTGGCGTTGATCCAGGGGTTCTGCATCGGCGGTGGCCTCGGCGTCGCGCTCCACGCCGACGTGCGGTTCGCGACCCCGGCGTCGCGGTTCGCGATCCCGGCGGCCAAGCTCGGGCTCGGCTACGACCACGGCGCGGTCGCGGCGCTGGCGCGGCTGATCGGCGCATCCGCCGCGCGCGATCTGCTGTTCAGCGCCCGGCGGGTCGAGGCCGACGAGGCACACCGCCTCGGCCTCATCAACTTCCTCGTCGCTGACGACGAGATCGAGGCCCGCGTCGTCGCCTACGCCAAGACGATCGCCGGCAATGCCCCGCTGACCCTGCGCGCCGCCAAGGCCGCGCTTCATGCCTTCGAGCATCCGCCGATCACCGCGGCCGACGAGACCCGGCTCGCTGCGCTGGTCGACGCCTGCTTCGACAGCGAGGACTACGCCGAGGGCCGCCGCGCGTTCGCCGAGAAGCGGCCGCCGAAGTTCCGCGGCCGGTGAGCTGGCGGGACGAACCAGCGCGCCATTGACTACCGCGATGGGTGGTCGTGGTCGCGATCGCGCTCGGCCTTTGCGCCGAGGCCAAACACCAGGATGGGGGTCGCGACGACGGCGAGCCCGACCGCGGCGATGCTGCCGAGCGTGGGCCCCGATCGGACGACGCTGATCAGCACGGCCGCGAGCAGCACCGAGAACAGCGCGGTCAGGCCGATGATGAGGTGCGGTACGCCGTCGGGCTGACGCGCGAGATCTTCATGCGGGGTGGCGCGCAGCTGGACCGTGGTGGCAGGCTTTGGGAGCCCGGGCGCCAGGGGCTCGCGCCGCACATCCAGGAGGTGGGCGAGGTGGGCATGGAGAGCGGCGGCGGACGCGGCCTCGCCCAGAGGGGCGGCCGCCGGCGGCGGTCCGAGCGAGCCGCGGCGATGGCGAGCATCGAGCGTCCGGTCGGCCTCGGCCGGCACGGCGCGACCGAGCTCAGGTGCTCGTAACCCGGCGCTGCCGCCTTCGACTGCCTGCTCGAGCGGCATAAGCTCGGGCTCGTCTTCCTCCATCACGTTACTACCTCCTGCGCTGATTTGGCGCACCCCAGTCGACCATACGACGCCTGACACTCGCGCACGGCTCACGGTGGTCTATCGGACAGCGAACACCGACGGAGACCGGCTCGGTGGATCTCGTGCGACGCGATCTGTCCGCGACGAACTTTGCAATCAGGCTGCGCGAGCTGGCTCGGTGTAGCCACGAAAATTGCCTATACGTCCCGGTGTTTCACCTGCGTTGACCCGAGGGCGAAAATCCCATTGATCGGGGATTGCGCAGATCCGGATACCGACGCTGGTCATCCGAACGAATGAACCACGGACGCCGCGAGCACGACGATGAGCAGCAGGACGATCGGCGTCGCAAGGAGCATCAGCATCAGCAGGATGGCCAGGACGGTGCCGGTGGTGGTCTTGCCGGGCCACCAGCGATGGCGCGTCGCGGCTCGACTGGCAGCGATGAAGGCCTCCGCGACCGCGCTCACGCCGAGCTCGCGCTTGGTGTCGGCGGTGAGCCAGGTGGTGAGCTCGACCAGCTGGTCTTCGTCGAGCAAGCCATGGTTGCCAAGCCCGTTGCTCGCGCGTCGCGACCACGCGGCGGCGTCGGTCTCGAGTTGACGCCGCAGCTGGGCTGTCTTGTCGGCACGCTCGGACAAGGTCATTGCATGCTCGGTCACGGCGCCGAACCTAGCACGGTGTACGGCGCGGATGAGCGCAACTCGTCGGACGGCTCGACGGGCCAAAATCCATCGCGCGAACCAGGTGTTGCGACGTCATCCGGAGCATGCGCAACCGGCGCGTCCGGTGGATCGCTGTGCGCCTACGGCGTGTCGCGCAGGATGCACGCGGCTGCGTCGAATTCGTCCAGGCTCGTGGCCGGGGCTGCGTGCGTCGTGGTCACGGCGCTGGTCTCGACATCGGCCCTGCGCGCCGTGCAAGTCGACGGCTCCGAGACCCGGATCGGGAACGGCGTGTTGGTGATACCGCCGACCTCGATGTCGTCGAGGTCCCAGCCGGTGAACGCCACTGCGGCGTCGGTGCCGATGCGAAATCGCAGCTGCACGGCCTGACCGGCGAACTGCGTCCCGAAGTTGAGCGTCAGCAGGTTGCGCGCCGGGAAGCCCGGGCTCACGCCGCTGAACGCCAGGCGCCCGGCGAGCGGGTTGTCCGAGCCGATGAACAGCGGGCCGGTGTAGCCCGGGTTCACGCCGAACGTCGTGACGTCGGCCCACGTCGCGCCGGCGTTGGTGGACAGCTCGATCATGCCGCCGTCGAACAGCGTGCCGGGCGAACCCTCGAGGTTGTACGCGTGCTTGAGCGAGACCACGAACGGCTCGGTCGTGCTCACCAGCAGGGGCGGCGACACCAACTGCGTGTCGGTCGGGAATCCGGCGTCCTTGGCGAACAACGACTGGTTGCCGTTGGGCTCGAACGCGCGGCCCCACAACGCGGTGGAGAACGCGCCGGTCGGGGTCCACGGCGTGATCCGGGTATCGACGTGGTCGATGGTCGCCGCGCTGGCGACGTCGTCGGCGCCGGTCCGCAGCGTCACTGCGAGGTTGACACCGCCCGGGTCGCACGTGTTGTCGCCCGCGACGTGCAGGGTGATCGTGATGTTGGTGTTGCGCGGTGCGGTCTGGAGCACGGTCACCGGAATCGCCAGATCGGCATTCGAGAACGGCTGGAGCGCGGCGACGCGGACCGGGGCGCCGAGCCTGACACCGGTATTCGTGGTCGTCGCCGTGATGCTGACCGCCTCGGCCGGCAGGATGCCATTGTTGGCGACCGTCACGTGGAGCGTTCCTGACTCCCCGGGATCGAGATAGCCGTCGTGATCACACGAGATGCCGTCGTCGATCAGGCTGGCGCCGCCGATGGCGAGCTTGGCGGCCAGTGTGCCACTCTCGACCACGCCCGCGTTGGTCGCCGAATTGACGCTCGGCGACACCGCGCAGGACCCCGCGCCGCGGCCGGCGAACGCCGCGGCCATGAGGACCATGTCGTCGGTGTCGAGCGCGCTCGCGGCCGCGAGGATCGCGTCGCGTGCCTCGGTGAAGGTCGCGTCGGGCGGCGTGAGCAACAGCCCGGACACGACGTAGTCCGACATCCGGCGACGCGCGATGGTGACGCCGTGCTCGTCGACCAGGACATTGAGCACTTCCCACATCAGGGTCGCCCACACCTCACCGGTGTTGTGGACTTCGCTGTTGGGGCCGGTGGGCGAGCCGGGCGTCGTCATCGGGAGCGCGTTCTCGTTGCCGATGTGGCGGAAGCTGAGGTCGTTCTTGGTCCGGTCGCGGCTGTACGGAAACCGGCGGATCCCGTAGTACGCGGAGTTGGGGGTGCCGTTGTCGATGGCATACGGCGCCATCGCATAGACGCCATCGCGGTTGTCGCCCTCGCGCAGCAGCAACATGAGCGCGTTGAAGTCGCCCCAGCCTTCGCTCATCCCGCTGCACTGCAGCGCGCCGCACTCCGCGAGCCGATGGTGGAGGTAGTGCCCCCATTCGTGCCCGACGACCGTGTTGTCGAAGTCGCCGTCGCGCTCGGGGCCCGACGACGCGGCGTGGAGCGTGACGGTCACCGGACCTGCGGCAAGCGCGGCGACGAGCGCCTCGCCGGCAGACTTTCCGACCACCACGCCGGGGATGTTGGCAGCGGCGCTGCCGCCGAGCGAGCGCGGATTTTCGAGCGCGCCATCGGCCACGATGACGCCGGCGGCGCCGGCCGCCTTGACGGTGTTGACCGTCACGAGCGAGTTGCACGCGCCCGAGAACGTGACCAGCGCGATCTTGCCGGCGACGCTGTTGGTGATCGGCTGGCAACCATCGCTGGTCGGCGCGACCCCGTCGATGACGGCGACGAGCTCGCCGGTCAGATCGAAGCTGCGTGGTCCCGTCGAGAAGCTCTCGCTGGGGACGACGCCGCTCGGGGTGGTGAGCTGGGCGCGCGTACCCGCCGTCCACAGGAACATGCGCATCCGCGGCGTCCCGCCATCGGCGGGCGTGGACATGTCGGCATTGTTGCGCAAGCCGGTGTTCGCGCCGGCCTGCGACGTGACGAGCAACGGGTCTCCGGCGACGCCGCCGCGCCCGAAGTTGTCGAGCTGCGCGTTCCCGGTCGCCTCGGTGAAGCCGGAGTCGTACCACCAGTCGTGCATCCAGTTGACGAGGAAGAATGCGTTGACCGTTGCAGCCTTGGACTGATCCGGCGTCGCGAGCGGCCCGAGCTCGGTATTGTAGGTGTAGTTGAGCGTGCGGCCGCCGCGAACCTCGGGGCGGATGTCGCCCGCGCTGAACACGAGGTTTGCATCGAGATCTGCGAACGCGGTGGCGTTGTTGCCTGCGGTCGTCGTGGCGTTGTCCGGTAGCCACTTGTCGAGCGTCTGGTTGAACGCCTCCATCACGACCAGGTTCGCCGGAACGAAGCCGGGCTCCGAGCCGTCGGGCACGCCGGAGGGATGCGGCGCGAAGCTCTGGAGGGGGCTGTCGAGCGGCCGGCGGTTTCCCGTGGTCTCGGCGTAGGCGCGATACACGAAAGCGTCGTTGTCGATGAGGTTGCGATCGCCCAGGATCGTGCCGCCGGCGTCCGCCACCAGATAGCTGTGTGACGACAGGGTCGACGTGCCCGGCTCGCTGCGCGGATCCGGCGGCGTGTCGCCGGTCAGCTCGACGTGCCACGCCTCGGTGTACGAGCCGCCGCGGTTCACGAGCTCGCGCCGCACGCGTGCGCTGGAGATCTGGAGCTGCGGGCTCGTCGCGACCTCGAGCGCCAGCCAGCCGTCACTGCCGACCGCGCTGCTCACCTCGGTGATCGCCAGCTGCGGCCGGCCCGGGCCGTACTGCCGGTCGAGCGCGTGCGCGAGCACCTCGCGCGGCGACGACACGTACCGCGGCTTGATCGTCGAGGGCAGCAACGTGCCCGAGACCGCCGCGAGCGAGCTATCGGCGTGCAGCAGGACGCGGAGCTCGCCTCGATAGACGAGCACGCCGTCGACCTGCTGCGCGAGCTTGACGACCGTGGCGCCGTTGCGGAGCCGCTGGATCCCGTTGTCGACCAACGTCATCGGGTGCGCTTGCCCGATCCACAGCGGCGCGAGCGCCGCAACGTGCTCGCGGGCGGCCAGCGCTGGCGTCTTGCCGGTGAGGCTGGCGCGCGGCGCGATCGCGCGGATCAGGCGCGGCGCACCGCCGGGGGCGTTCGCCATGATCGATACGCCGAGGCCGACCGCGGTCTGGTCGGCGGCCGTGACCGGTAGGCCCGGCTCCGGGTCTGCGGGAACCGCTGGATCTCCGGGGAGCCCGGACGGCGGGGGTGGGGACGAATCCGCCGCACAAGCGGCTGCGAACAGTAACGATGGAATGGCGAGCGTCTGGAAGCGGAAGAACATGAATGGGCCCCCCTGTCGGCGACAGCCCACGCTACGTCCGGAATCGATCTGATGGCGTCCATCGCAGCCAAGGATCGTGTTGTCCGCTGCTAACGTGAGGCGTAATAGCGCATTGCGCAGTTCGCGTATTCAGGTGTCGGACACGGAGTTGCTCCGGATCTGGCCAGCTAATTCCACGCAAGTCGACGATATACACTGAGGCTGGATGAAGCGAAGGCTCGCTCGCTACTAGCTCGACCTCCGGATTTGCCGGCGGCCTGGTCGACCTCGGTGTCGCGCGACGCGATGTCGAGGCGCCGCTCGACCGCGAGCGCAACGCCACCGATGTGGCGGTAACGTTGTGACTGTACACAGTGAGTACACAATCGACTCTATTGCTGTCTCACTCCCGTCGATATTTTACAACGCTGTCACGCGTTCGTGATCGCGCACCGATATGCTCGGCTCACAGGAGGTGCTCATGAGGTGTGCGTATGTTGGACTGTACAGAGTGGCTTCATTCGTTGCGCTGGTCGCCAGCGTGGCAGCAGCCGGATGTGTGGACTCCGTTCCCTCGAGCGAGCGCGCTGACCGCGTCGCGGACTGTGGCGTGGAGGACGGCCCGCACAACAGCTGCATCACCAGCCCCACCGTGTCGGCCGATCCCGACTTCACGCTCGTGGTGGGCCCGGCCAGTGCGACCGTGGTGCCGGGCAACTCGACGTCGTTCACGGTGGTCACCACGCGGCTCAATGGGAGCTCGCAGTCGGTCGCGCTGGCGGTCAGCGGGTTGCCGAACGGCGTCAGCGGCGTGTTCAACCCGCCATCGGTCACGGCGGGCAGCAACTCGACCCTGACCCTGAGCGCGGCGCTGACCGCAGCCGGCATGGCGACGTTCACCGTCGCGGGCACGTCGGATACGACGTCGCACAGCGCGACTGCCTCGGTGACGGTCCAGACGATCACCCCGCTCAGCAACGCCGTGCCGATAACCAACATCTCGGGCCGGTTCCGAGATCAGCAGTTGTTCTCGATCGCGGTCCCCGCGGGCCAGGAAGACCTGACCATCACGTTCGGCGGCGGCACCGGCAACATCGATTTCTACGTCCGTGCCGGCTCGCCGCCGACCACGACGACGTCCGACTGCCACAGGTTCTTCGTCGGGCCCACCGAGAGCTGCGAGGTCGTGAACCCCGCCGAGAACACGTACTACATCATGATCAGTGGCGCCTCGACGTACGCGAGCATGATCCTGACCGCCACGTTCGGCCGCGATCCCGTGCCCGCGATCGAAGACGGCGTCCCGGTGCCCGACCTGGCCGGCAGAGCCGCGTCGGAGACCTTCTTCAAGCTGGCCGTCCCGCCGGGCCAGGGCCAGGTCGCGTTCACGCTCAGCGGTGGCTCCGGTGACGCCGATCTCTACGTCCGAGCCGGCGCCAAGCCGACGACAACGACCTTCGACTGCAGCAGTGTCATCTTCGGCAACAACGAGATGTGCGCGATCGTCAATCCGACGGCCGGGCCCTACTATGTGATGGTCAAGGGCAACGCAAGCTTTATTGGCTACGGGGGAGTCACGCTGGTCGGCACGATCGGCCCCGACCCGACGCCTGCCCTCGACAACAGCGTTCCGATCACCGACCTGGCCGGCGCCATCAGCTCGCAGACGTTCTTCAGGCTGACCGTCCCACCGGGTCAGAGCCAGGTCGTGTTCGCGATCAGCGGCGGCTCCGGCGACGCCGACCTCTACGTCCGAGCCGGCAACAAGCCGACGACGACGGCCTTCGACTGCCGCGGTTTCTTGGCCGGTAACAACGAGACGTGCACGATCGCCAACCCGGTGGCCGGCGTCTACTACGTCATGCTCCGCGGCTTCTCTGCCTATACAGGGGTCTCGCTGGTCGGCCACTTCCCGTGACGAATCTGGCTACGCGGGCCGACTCGTCGCTGTGACGATCGTGATCGCTACTCGCCGTACCGGTTGGCGAGGGTGCCGATGCCATCGATCGCGATCTCGACGGTCGTCCCGGGGCGGAGCGGCCCGACGCCGATCGACGTGCCGCAGGAGATGATGTCGCCGGCGGCGAGCGTGAGGTCGCGCGAGATCAGGCTCACCAGTTGCGTCGTCGTGAAGATCATGTCCGTGATCGGATAGCTCTGGCGTTCGCGGCCGCCGACGAGCGTGCGTACCGTCAGGCCGGCAGGGTCGAGATCGGTCGCGATGACCGGCCCGAATGGCCCGAACGAATCGAACCCTTTGGCGCGCGTCCATTGCTCGTGACCGGGTTCGGCTGCGAACAGATCGAACGCGGTGATGTCGTTCACGCACGTGTAGCCGAAGATGTGCTGGGGGGCGGCCTCGAGCGAGATGTCGCGGCCGGCCTTGCCGATGACGATGCCGAGCTCGCCTTCATAGAGCACGCGTCCGGTGTACGACCGCGGTGCGGGAATGACCGCGCCGTGTGCACAGAACGTATTGGGGGCCTTGATGAAGAACAGCGGATCGGCGGGCACCGGCTTGCCCGACTTCTTGACCAGCGCGTGAAAGTTGTTGAGCAGCCCGATCATCTTCGTCGGAGCGCACGGTGTCTCCCAGGTCAGCCCGGCGACCGGGAGCACCTCGCCGGTGGGCTCGCTCGCACCGAACATCTCGCCGCGGTGGGCGTGCACGGCGTCGCCGTCCAGCGTGCCAAACCCCGCGGCTCCAGCCGAGGTGAAGCGCAACCAGCGCATGCTCAGGTGGCTCCGAATCGTGCGCTCGCGCGTGCTTTACGGTTCACGACGAGACGGTATCATGTCAGCTGTACGCGCGTCGATCCGTTGCCTCGGTCTGCGCAGCCCCAGAACCGGCGACCCGTGCTGACTCCCCCGGGCTCCGCGGTCGACGGCGGCCGACCATCGCAACTATCCGATGTAGCGCTGCAACCAGAGCACGAGTGGCGCCGTCGCCTTGGCGTTCTTGAACAGCCAGTCGGCGAAGCCGGGCTTGTGGAGCAGGCCGGCTGGTATCTCGGGAAACGAGCACGCGAGGCCCTTCCGCTTCAACAGATCGGCGCGCGGATGATCTCGTGCGAAGCCCGTGGGCACGCGCGTGTACAGCTCGTGGCTGACCACGCCATACCCCGCCTTGTGCAGCCGGGCGAGGATCGGGATCAGCGCGTCGCCGGGTTTGCCGACGACGGCCTTGCGCCACTTGACCAGCTTCGCCGCATCGAACCGATAGCAGCCAACACCGACATACTCCTCGTCGAGCCCGAGGTGGACATACAGCACCGCATTTCCGGCCTCGCTGATCGGCTTGCCCGCGAACCGGATCACCGCGCCGATGTGCGTCTTGTACGGCGTCTTGTCCTTGGAGAACCGAACGTCACGATAGATCCGCATCGCCTTCGGCTCGCCGAGTTTCCGCGGCTGGTACACGGGCGCCAGGCGGCGCGCGACGCCTTCGAGCAACGCCGTCATGGGGGCCACCCACATGGCTTCGTAGCGCTGCTTGTTCTCGACGAACCAGTCCTTGGACATCTCCAGCGCCAGCTCATGCCAGAACTGCATCGCGTTGCGATCGAAACCGGTGAACGCGGCGGGGGAGGGAACTGGCACGGCCGCTACGTTCGCCGGTTCGCGGCCGGCGTTCAAGCCACGTCGCCCGGATCTGCGGAGCCGCAGGGAATGCGGAGTCAGGCTCTGGAGCTATACTGGGACTCCTTGACCGATGGTCAAGGTCCCTGTTCCGCCTCGATCCATGAGGGGCGTTCCCGCCCCCCCTGCGCCGGCAGGCCGGCGGACCATTCACGACTGGCGACCGCGCGTCGCGTCGCGCGGATCTTCTTGGCTACCAACCCATGCGGCAATGTTTCATGCGCGGGCATTCCGGCTACGCTCGCAGGGAGTGAGCATCAACGAAATCATGTCCGCGAGCTTCAGCTATGCGATCGAGGTCGTTGCCCAGCGCGGGGCTGGTGACGATCGCGCCGTGGTTGTGCCCTTGCATGCAGGGGTCGTGATCGCGCTGGCTGATGGCGCCGGCGGCACAGGCAACGGCGGGCTGGCGGCGCAGGCCGTGATCGACGCGGTCACCGAGGGTATGTGGAAGTCGCGAGCATGGCCGACGTTGCTGTCCGAGATCGATCGCGATGCGGCCCGGCTGAGAGGCGGACAAACCACCGCGGTTGTTGTGCATGTGACCGAGGACGAGATCGTCGGGGCCAGCGTCGGCGACTCGGGGGCCTGGGTGATTCGCGGCTCGCAGATCGAGGATCTCACGGAGGGCCAGATCCGGAAGCCGCTGCTAGGTTCCGGGTGCCATCCGCTCGCGGTGCGTGCCGCGGCGCTCGGGAGCGGCACGTTGCTGGTCGCGTCGGATGGGCTGTTGCGGTATGCCAAGCCGGCAGATATCGCGCGGGTCGCGGCGGGTGCCGACCTCGCGGTGGCAGCGCGTGAGATGGTGGCGCTCGTGCGGCTCGGCTCTGGTGCGCTGCAGGATGATGTTTCGGTGGTGCTGTGCCGCGAAGCGAGGCAGTCGGTCGCGCGGACGAAAGCCAGGTAATGGCTGGCACGCGGCAGGGTGGGCTTGACGGCGCGCACGAGGCCGGTGTTCAATGACGCCATCGCTCGAGACCGTCATACCGCGTCCCTGTCGGGACCGGCCCATATCGCGATGTAGTCGCAGGGGACGCCAGTCCTTCCCGAGGGGCTGGTGTTGCCAGAGGCGGCGATCTGTCCGTGCGTCACGTGGGCGCTGCGTCGATCTCGATCGGCGGCGGCGCCCGATGGACACGTGACTCGATCGCTTGCCGCGCGACCTGCCAGCCGCGAGCGGGCGGCCACATCAAAGAGCGATCTTCAAGCAACGAACGAATCAGGAGAAAGCGATATGACGACCGACTTCACGAGCATTGCGCTCGTTTACACCATCGACGGAGTGGACCGTGTCACCGTCGAGCGCGACCACGGTTATTCGACCGAGCAGGGGCCGCTCGGCTTCGATCTGTACCGGCCGCCGCAGGCGGCATCGCCGTGTCCGGCGGTCGTGTTTGTCAATGGGCTTCCCGACCCCGGCGTGGTGGCGATGCTGGGCAAGCCACTCAAGGACTGGGCGTCGTACACCGGCTGGGCGCGGATGGTCGCTGCGTCCGGGATCGCTGCCATCACGTATACCAATCGCGAGCCGGCGGATGTCGCTGCGCTCGTGCGGCACCTGCGGGAGAATGCGGCGTCGCTGGGCATCGATCCTGCGCGGATCGGCGTCTGGGCTTGCTCCGGGCACGTGCCGACCGCGTTGGCGCTGCTGCCGAGGAGCTGGTTCGCGGCCGCCGCGCTGCTGTACGGCTACACGCTCGATCTCGACGGCGCGACCGCGGTAGCCGACGCGGCGAAGCAGTTCTACTTTGCGGTGCCGCCGGTGTCGATCGACGAGCTGCCGCGCGAGCTGCCGATGCTGGTCGTGCGAGCGGGGCGGGATGTGACGCCCGGGCTGAACGAGACGCTGCAGCGGTTCGTGGCGGCCGCGGGGGACCGGCACATGGCCGTGACGCTGATCGAGCACGCCGAGGGACCGCACGCGTTCGACCTGGTGGATGATTCGCCGAGGACGCGCGAGGTGATCGAGGAGGTGCTGGCGTTCTTGCGGCGCGCGCTCGGCTAAGGCGCCGGGCCTCGCACGTCGCCCGCGGGTCCGTCTGGATCGACCGGCTCCGCCGTATGCGCGGCGGTCACGGCATCGAACAGGGCGCGGCCTCCGCGTGGTGATCTAGGGCCGGTGCACCGAGTTCCAGCCCCGGATGGCGGGTGCATCGTCGACCGGGTCGTAGTCGAGGATGCTGAGCGCGCCGGGTGCCATCATGAAGTTGCGTCCGCGCTCGGGCGGCAAGCCAAGGTAGCGGGCGGTCAGCACGCGCAAAAGGACGCTGTGCGCGATGATCAGCGTGGTGCCGGTGAGCGGGGCCAGGTCGGCGAGGACGAGATCGCAGCGCGCGGCGAGGTCGGCGGCGGTGTCGCCGTCGGGGCAGCCGTCGCCGAGGTAGGTCCAGCCCGGGCGGTCCTTGCGCACATCGTGGACGGTCAGGCCCTCGTAGCGGCCGAAGTTCATCTCGACCAGCCGCGGGTCGATCGTTGCCGTGAAGCCGGCGAGCTCGGCGGTGCGCCGGGCGCGCAGCAGCGGGCTGACCCAGATGCGATCGAACGCGATGCCCTCGAGACGCTTGCCGACCTGGCGCGCGGTGTCCTCGCCGATCGAGGTGAGATCGAGATCGGTGCGGCCGGCGAGGCGGCGAACAGGCGACCACTCGGTGTCGCCATGACGGCAGAGGTAGATCGTGTGCGGCATGGGCTCGGCGATGATAGCTCGGCCGGGGTCGGCGCGCGGTGGTGCGAGCGTCGTCTGCGCGCTCGATCACGCGGTCCCTGATATGCTCCGCACGATGTCGGAACCGCGCGAGCTGATGTTGACCGATGCTCAGTCCGGCGCGATCGCGGTGATCGCGCCGGAGCGTGGTGGGATCGTGACGCGGTTCGACATCGGCGCGCGCCGCGTCCTGTTTCTCGATGTCGCGACGCTGCGCGACCCGACCAAGAACGTCCGTGGCGGTGTGCCGGTGCTGTTTCCTTCGCCCGGCAAGCTGACCGACGACGCGTGGTCGTACGCAGGGCGGCACGGCGCGATGAAGCAGCACGGCTTCGCCCGCAACCTGCCGTGGCAGATCGCATCGTCGAGCGCGGGCGCGGCGGTGCTGACGCTGGCTGCGAACGACGCCACGCTCGCGCAGTTTCCGTGGGACTTCGTCGTCGAGCAGACGTTCACCGTTCGCGGGACGTCGCTGCGCCTCGACCAGCGCGTCACCAACCGGTCCGCGTCGGCGATGCCGTTTGGCTTGGGGTTCCATCCGTACTTCTTCGTGGCGGACGCGGCCAAGCGCGATACCACGATCGCGACGCGTGCGACCCGCGCATTCGATAACGTCACCAAGCAGGTGATCGCGTTGCCGGCGATCGATCTGACCCAACCGGAGGTCGATCTCCATCTGATCGATCATGGCTCGACGGCGAGTGAGCTGGTGACGCCGAGCGGGACCGTCCAGCTCCGCGGCTCGCCGGAGTACACGCACTGGGTGGTGTGGACGCTGGCGGGCCGCGACTTCGTCTGCCTCGAGCCGTGGACATGTCCGGGCAACGCGCTCAATACCGGCGACGGCTTGCTGGTGCTCGCGCCGGGAGAGTCGCGCGCGCTGTCGATCGAGATCATCGCCTGAGGCTCGGACGCAGTGGCTCCTGTTTGTTGTCGAACAGGTAATAGCGATTCTGCCGATCGAGAGTGGAAGCCGGCCCACGAGTCTTTCGCGCTGTGTCCGAGTGCGGTCGCGCGGCGATGGCTTGCGCGCAGCGTCATCGGTGTTGCGTCATCGCGGCGAAGCGGTTTGTGTCATCTGTTGAGGAGCTCGCCTCCCGCGATTGGGTAAAAGGTGACATCGTCCGATCTGCCGTCATGGCTTGTATGGGACGGCGCTCTGCGAATGCCACCGTCTGATCTGAGGGCGAGCTGGCATCGGCTCGCCGCAAGGAGGAACCGTGCACATGAGACATCGGCTCTCGCTGTTCATCACCGTGGTTGTTCCGCTGGTGTCGATCGCTGGGTGTGGCGCGGAGCCGCCAGCCCAAGAGGCCGACAGATCGTCCGTGGCGATCGAGACGAGGCACCAGGACGACCTGGGGATCATCGACGGGCTCGTGCGCGCGATGACGCTGGACGAGAAGATCGGCCTGTTGATCGGCAACCCGATCGCCGGCACCGCCGATCCGCTCGGGCTCGCGGGCGCGGGCTACCTTCCCGGCGTGCCGCGACTCGGCATCCCGCCGCTGCGCTTCACCGACGGCCCCGCAGGCGTGCGCACGCCGCTGCCGACCACCGCGCTGCCCGCGCCGGTCGCGCTCGCGGCGACGTTCTCGACGCGGCTCGCAAGCGCGTACGGCACCATCCTTGGACGAGAGGCGCAGGCAAGGCATCAGGATGTGCTGTTCGGACCGATGGCGAACCTCGTGCGGGTGCCGACCGCGGGTCGTAACTTCGAGACGCTCGGCGAGGATCCGGTCCTGCAGAGCAGGTTGGTCGAGCGCGAGGTCGAGGCGATCCAGCGCGCGGGCACGATCGCCACCATCAAGCACTTCGCGGAGAACAACCAAGAGGACAACCGGATGGGGGTGAACGTCAACGTGGATCCGCAGACGCTGCACGAGATCGAGCTGCCGCCGTTCGAGGCCGCGGTCGCCGCTGGCGCGGGTTCGGTCATGTGCGCCTACAACAAGGTGAATGGCCGGTTCTCATGTGAGAACCCGGATCTCATGGCCGACATCCTGCGCGGTCGCTGGGGGTTCGAAGGGTTCGTGGTGTCCGACTACGGAGCCAACCACAGCACGCAGGCGTCACTCGAGGCGGGTCTCGATATCGAGTTCCTGAGCACCTGGTTCTCGGGGCTGGGTATCATCGGCGGAAGCCCGACCACGGCCGTGAAGTTCCTCGTCGACAATGGCCAGCTCGACGTGGGCGTTGTCGACCGCGCGGTCCGGCGCATCCTGGTCTCGATGCAGGCGTTCGGCCTGCTGCGCGACGCATCGCCCGGCGGCGCGCCGGTGCTCGACCGCCCGCGCGCCCCCATCGATCCAGAAGCCGGGGCGGAGGTGGCCGAAGCTGTGGCGCTGGCCGGCGGCGTGTTGCTCAAGAACCGAGGTGACATCCTGCCACTCGACCGCCGCGCGCTGCGTGCGCTCGCGGTCATCGGACCGACCGCGAGAGCACCGCTCCTGGGTGGTGGTGGGAGCTCGCGCGTGGCACCGTTCCCGGGGGTCCGCAGTCCGCTCGATGTGCTCATCGAGCGGGCCGGCCCCGGCGGCCACATTGTCTACCAGACCGGCGTCGAGCTCGATGGGGTAGCCGCACCCACCGCGATCCTGTCGCCCACGAATCCGGCGGGATCACGGGGCCTCGAGCGAACGGTGAGCCCGGGTGGCGCGACGCAGATCGACGCGCAGGTCGACTTCACCGGCGCCAACGCCGCGCCCGCAGCGCCGGACGGGACGACGTACACCTGGACCGGCTTCGTGACCGCGCCTACCACGGGCGACTACGAGCTCAAGCTGCAGTCCGACGCCCGGGTGGCCGGTGGCCTGGCCGGTTTCGGCGCCCGGCTCCTTGTCGACGGACAGCTGTTCGCCCAGACCGGTGGGTTCTTCGGGACCAACGGCAGCCTCATCCCGACGGGCGATGGGCTGGCCAACGCGGGCGCCGTCTTGCATCTGGAGAGCGGCGCTGCGCACGCGATCACCATCATTGCCAATCTCGCAACGGATGCACCCACGCAGGTGAGGCTCGCCTGGATCACGCCGGAGCTACGCGCCGCCAGCTTCGCGGCGGCGGTCGCGGCGGCGCGCCGGGCCCCGCTGGTGGTCGTGTTCGCCCACAACGAAGGAACCGAGGGCGTCGACCGCGCCTCGCTCGCGATGCCGCGAGGCCAGGACAGCCTCGTTCAGGCCGTGGCCGCGGTCAATCCACATACGATCGTGGTGCTGAACACCGGCGATCCGGTCACCATGCCGTGGGCGGGCGACGTGGGCGCGATTCTTGAGATGTGGTATCCGGGGCAGCGGGTGGGGGAGGCGACGGCGGCGTTGCTGCTCGGTGACGTGAGCCCGAGCGGCAAGCTACCTGTCACGTTCCCGGTCCGGATCGAAGACAATCCCACGTTTTCGGCCGACGGGTCGCGCTACCCGGGCATCGATAACGAGGAGTTCTACGACGAAGGGATTCTGAGTGGCTATCGATGGTACGACCAGAACGGCATCGCGCCGCTGTTTCCGTTCGGCCACGGCCTGTCCTATAGCCGGTTCGACTACGCGGGCCTCGAGATCCGCCGCGATCGTGCAGACGGTCTCGATGTCACGTTCACGGTGCGCAATACCGGGCGCAGACGGGCCACCGAGGTCGCGCAGGTCTATGTCGGCCCGCCCGCCCGAGCTTCCGCGCCGATGGCGCGCCGCGCGCTCGTCGGCTTCGCACGCGTCGACCTCGCTCCCGGCGGCACCGAGCGCGTCACGGTCCACGTCGACCGCCGCGCGCTGAGCTACTGGTCGGTCGAGCAGGACGCCTGGGTCGTCGCACGCGGCGCGCGACCGATCGACGTGGGCTCCTCGTCACGCGACATCCGACTCAAGGGCGCTTCGAGATGACGCCCGTGGGTTGCCGAGCTCGACGGCCATCATCGCCGGTGTGCTCGGCGCGAGCGCCGCCCTGCGCGCCTGCCTCGACGCCGAGGACACGACCCGTGCGACCGCCCGGTGATTGCTAGGACTTCATCGCCACGCGGTCATGCTTGCGTCGGGTCGTCCGCCATCGCGCCGTCATGGTGGCGCTGCGCCAGGTCGACGATCGTCGCGAGCTTGTCACGGCTGGCGGGCTTGAGGACATGATGATCGAAGCCGGCCGCGAGGGCCTTGGCTCGATCACTGGGCTGCCCCCAACCGGTCAGGGCGGCGAGAAACAGCGGGCGCCCGGCGTAGCGCTGGCGGAGCTCGCGTGCGACCTCGAACCCGCTCAGGTCGGGGAGGCTGATGTCGAGGATCGCGACGTCTGGCTGGAACTCCGACGCTTCGGCCAGGGCGGCGGTTCCGGATGTGGCGAACCGGCAGTCATGGCCGAGCATGGCGAGCAGCGCGCACGCGGTTTCAGCCGAATCCGGATAATCATCCACTATGAGCACGCGGAGCTTCGCCATCACTTGTCCGATCCACCAGATGGTACGCGCGAGCGCAGGGCGGCGCCAGCGACTCGAATAGCAGACCATCTGGGCTCACGCTACCGACGGGCTCGCGATCGTGGCGCTGTGCGATCGCTTGATGGCGATTGCGCCATCACCCGGCGGCGGTGACCGAGTCGCGGTGATCGGCGTGAATCGAGCAGGTCTCCCGATTCGCGGTTGTGTACAAAGATTACGGCGCGGACGCGCAAGGAGACGCGTCGAATACGGCCGACTTCGTCGGCATGTCGCCGCGTTCTGCTTTCGAGCTGTCTGTCGTCGTAACCGGCGACAACCTGTACGGAATCGTCGCTCGAGGACGCGCGACTTCCGAGGTGTCGAACAAGGCGATCGAGCGTCGCGAACCTGCGCGGTCGGTCCGCTTCTTGGGATCGACCCTTGTCAATGCTCCCGGCTGGGATCGATCTGCTCGCACTGCGTGAACGCCAGGTATTGCTCGTTGGCGTGGCCGTGGCCGACCAGGTGCTGGTTCATGCACTGGATCGACCGGGCGAGCTCACCGTTGTCGTGCGACTTGGCGACGTTGGCGACGCAGGAATCAACGAACTGGGTGCGATCGGCGTCGGTCTGCGGCAAGTTCGGGAACGCCATCTCCCACGCTGTCTGGCGGCGGGTGCAGTACTCGCGATCGGACATGTCGTAGCGGCAGCCCACCGCCAGCGCGGCAAGAACGATCCAGCGCAACATGGCGCCTGATCTACCATGGAGCCGCCGGGCGGGCGGCACCGCCGGCACCCGTGATATCGTCGCTACCTGACCGGCTTGGCCGCGCCGCTGGCGATCGCCTGGCGCAGCACCACGCGCAGCTCTGCCTGCGCCTTGCGCGACTCGGTCTCCATCTTGTGGCCCATCGCTTCCAGCTCGTGGCCGAGCGCCGCCATGCGATCGCTGAGATCGCGCATCGGCGCGTTGAAGGCACGCATCTCCTTGGCGAGCGCCTTGCTCTGCCGCCTGAGCTCGCCGCGCTGCCGGGCGACCTCGGCGGTCTCGGCGGGCGTGAGCGAGTCGTGGGCGGCGCGCATGTCGAGCGCGGCTTCGCGGATCGCGAGGGCGCCTTGTCGCGCACCGAGCACGCCTTGCTGCGCGCCGTACGCGCCTTGCTGCTGGCCGAGCTCGCCCTGCTGCGAACCCAGCTTTCCCATCGCATCGCCGAGCTCGCGCATCGGCTTCCATGTCGTCTCGATCTGCTTGAGGACCACGGCGTCGCGGATCACGTATTCTTGACCGGCCTGACCGGCGTCGCGGAACCATAGCAGCGGTTCCTTGCCCTGGCGCAGCCGGCGCGCGCGCTCGATGTCCCGGCTGTCGCCCGCCATCGTCGTGCGATTGTCGTCCTGAACGTAGACGTAGTTGAGGTCCGAGCCGTCGGCGGCGACCGACGCGGGGGTGCGGTGGGCCGGGGCGGGGTCTGCACCGGCGAGGCCGGGCGTGGCGGCGAGGCCGGCCGCGGCGAGGAGGCCGAGTGCTACGAGCCGCAATCGCGTTGTCATCATGCCGCCCTGATCCGCGGCCGGGTAGGGCGGTTGACAGCCGCGCGGCGTGCGCGATTCTCGCTGGCAGGACGGGGCCGGCCGCGCGGTCGTGCGGTGACGTGGTCCGAAAACCGCGATCGCGGGTGGCGTTTGGGTGGCATGGTCGCGATGTGGAAGCCCTCGATCCGACGGTGTGTTACCGCGCCCTGATCACGCACGACGCGCGGTTCGACGGCCGGTTGTTCGTCGGCGTCACGTCGACCGGGATCTATTGCCGGCCGGTGTGCCCGGCGCGTCCGGCCAAGCTCGAGAACTGCCGGTTCTTCCTGTCGGCGGCCGCCGCCCAGGAAGCGGGGTTCCGGCCGTGCCTGCGGTGCCGCCCCGAGACCGCGCCCGAGCTGGCGACGTGGCGGGGCACGTCGAACACGGTGCACCGCGGCCTCGCGCTGATCGCCGAGGGCGCGCTCGACGGCGGCGGCAGCGTCGATGCCCTGGCGTCGCGGCTGGGGATCGGCGAGCGCCAGCTGCGCAGGCTGTTCGATCAGCACCTGGGCGTGTCGCCGATCGCGGTGGCGCAGACCCGCCGCGTGCTGTTCGCCAAGCAGCTGATCCACGACAGCCGGCTGCCGATGACCGAGATCGCATCGGCGGCCGGCTTCGGCAGCGTGCGGCGGTTCAACGAGACGTTTCAGCAGCTGTTCCGGAGGCCGCCGAGCGCGCTGCGCCGCAAGGCGGTGGTGGCGCTACCCGAGGGCTCGGTGGCCGCGACCGGCGTGACGGTGCGGCTGCGCTACCGGCCGCCGTACGACTGGCCGGCGATGCTGGCGTACCTGCGCGGCCGGGCGATCGACGGCATCGAGCGGCTGGACGGCGAGCGCTACGTGCGCAGCGTCGCGCACGACGGCGCCGTGGGCACGGTCGAGATCGTCCACGTGCCCGAGCGCGACAGCCTCGCGGTGACGATCCGGTTTCCGTGTGTGCGCGCGCTGCCCGCGATCATCGCGCGCGTCCGGCGAGTGTTCGATCTCGGTGCGGACGTCGCGAGCATCGGAGCGCACCTGGCGAACGACCGGCTGCTCGCGCCGCTGATCGCTCGGCGCCCGGGGCTCCGCGTGCCCGGCGGCTGGGACGGCTTCGAGCTGGCCGTCCGCGCGGTGCTCGGCCAGCAGGTCACCGTCGAGGCAGGCCGCCGCCTCGCCAGCCAGCTGGTGGCCGTGTGCGGCACGGCGTTGCCGGGCGCGGCCGCTGCGTCGGGCGTCGCGCGGGTGTTCCCGAGCGCCGCCGAGGTCGCCGTGGCGGATCTCTCGGTGCTCGGGATGCCGGCGTCGCGCCGGGCGACGCTGGTCACGCTGGCCGAGGCGGCGCTCGCGGAGCCCCGGCTGTTCGAGCCGCTGGCGACGATCGAAGATACCGTCGCGCGGCTGTGCGCGATCCGCGGCGTCGGTGACTGGACTGCGCACTACATCGCCCTACGCGCCGCGCGCGAGCCGGATGCGTTTCCGGCGAGCGACATCGGGCTGCTCCGCAGCGCCGCGGGCCCGGGTGGGGTGCGGCCGAGCGCTCGCGAGCTCACCGCGCGTGCGGAGCGCTGGCGGCCGTGGCGCGCCTACGCCGCCCAGCACCTGTGGGTCGCCGACGCCGAGCCGCGGCGCGACACCGAGACGGCTGGCATGGCTGGTGCGAGCCGCGCGATCCTGCGACATACTGTGCGTCGCGCCGTCGTGCGGTGAAGAAAGGCGTTCGTTGCTGGGCGCAATCATAGGCAGCTACCAGATCGTCCAGAAGCTGGGGGAAGGCGGCATGGGCGTGGTGTACCTCGGGCAGCACGCGCTGCTCGGGAGGCGTGCGGCGATCAAGGTGCTGTTGCCGGCGCTGAGCGCGCGTCCCGACATCGTCACCCGGTTCTTCAACGAGGCCCGCGCGGTGACGTCGATCAGCGATCCGGGGATCGTGCAAGTCTTCGACTTCGGCTACCACACCGACGGCAGCGCGTACATCGTGATGGAGTTTCTCGAGGGCGAAGCCCTCGATCGCCGGCTCGCGCGGCTCGGCCGTCTCCCGGTACCGGAGGCGCTGCGGTTGGGCCGGCAGATCGCGACCTCGCTGGCCGCGGCGCACGCCCGGGGCATCGTCCATCGCGATCTCAAGCCCGAGAACGTGTTTCTGGTCCACGACGGCGAGGTCGCGTCCGGCGAGCGGACGAAGATCCTCGACTTCGGGATCGCGAAGCTATCCGACGAGCAGCCGGGCAAGGCCAAGACCAGCACCGGCGCGCTGATCGGGACGCCGGTGTACATGTCACCCGAGCAGTGCCGCGGCGTGGGCGAGCTCGATCACCGGTCCGATATCTACGCGCTTGGCTGCGTGCTGTTTCACCTGATCAGCGGTCGGCCGCCGTTCGAGGGCGAAGGCATCGGCGACATCATCGCCGCGCACATCCGCGAGCCGTCGCCGTCGCTGTCGTCGCGGATGCCGGAGATCGCGCCCGGCGTCGACGCGCTCGTGCAGCGCTGCCTCGCCAAAGCACCGGCCGATCGCCCGTCCTCGATGGTCGAGCTCGCCGCGGGGCTCGGCCAGCTCCTGTCCGGTGATCCGGGTGGACCCGCGACGTCGCCACCGGCGCACCCGGGGCGGCCGACATCGCCGGCGCCGTACCCGTCGCGCCCGGGGACCCCCGCGCCGCCCTCGGGTACGCCGGCACCACCGGCGGCGAGCGCGTACCCCGGATGGCCGGTGGCGCCCGCCAGCACGCCACCGACGCCGACCACGCTCGGGTCGAGCGCCGGGCAGCGCACCCCGACCGCGCCGCCGGCGAGATCCGGTGCCTGGGTCGGGTGGATCGCGGCCATGGCGGTGATCACCGCCGCGGGCACGGGCATCGCCGTGGTCGTGACCCGCGACGACGCCCCGGCACAGCGGCCACGCCTCGACGCGGGGGTGGCGGCGATCGCGATCGATGCCGCCGCTGCGGTGCGGCCGCACGACGCAGCGCCGTTGCAGGCAGTGCCGCCGGTCGACGCGCCGGCCGACGCGCCCGCCGATGCGTTGCCCGTGCGCCGACCGCACGCGCCGACGCGCCCCCGCGCGCACGCCGGTTCCCGCACCCCCGCACCCCCGGGGTGCGATCGCGCGATCGACACCGACTGCGACGGCATTCCCGACGTCCGCTGACCGAGACGGTGGGCCGCTCGAGCCGGCGACGGACGCCTCGCAGCCCCGCTGAAAAACACCAGCCTCGTAGAAATCTCGAGGCGCCCAGGGCCGTCGCAACGTGGGTGATCGTGGGCGGCCTCCGCGGCTGCGATGTGCGATCAACACGGATCGGTGGCGGCGTGTGACCAAGTCATGACGAGAAACTACTTCGGTGGCGGGGGCAGCCAAGCCATGGTTCCTGGATGCAAGGTGGACCCCCCAAGCTGGGGACGCTCCGTGTCGAGCTCGCGGAGGCCGGCCTGTTCGACCACCACGAGCTGCGAGGCTGGGGCAAGCTCGCAGCCATGGTCGCCGCGATTGCCGCGGGGCTGACGGCGATCGCGCTGATCGGCTGGTGGATCGCGATTCCGCTGACACCCATCCTCGGCGCCCTGTGCACCGCGACGGCGATGTTCGGCCACGAAGGCAGTCATCGCAGCTTCTCGGCCTCGCCGCTCCGCAATGCGCTGGTCGCGTACTTCGCATTCCCCCTGTTTGGCGGGCTCAGCACGCTGTACTGGCGCGAGAAGCACGACCGGCTGCACCACGGTCACCCCAACGTCGAGGGCGTGGACCCCGACATCAAGCCGTTTCCGTTCGTGTCGTCGCGCGGTGATCACGAGCGCTGCGGGCCGCTGGCGCGGTGGTTTCAGCGCAACCTGCAGCGCTGGGTGTTCTGGCCGATGTCGACCCTGATGGCGCTCGGCATGCGCCGGTCCTCGCTGGTTCACCTGTTCGGCTATCCGGCGCGCAACGGCGGCCGCGATCGCGCGTGGTGGACCGAGCTCGGGTGCCTGGTGGTGCACTACGTTGGATGGCTGGTGATTCCGTCGCTGATCTGGGGCCCGCTGGTCACGTTCGCGCTGTACTCGGCGGTGTGGGGCGCGGCCGGCGTCTGCCTCGCGCTGGTGTTTGCCCCGGCGCACATGGGGCTGCCGGTGACGCGCGGCCAGCAGCACGACTGGATCCACCAGCTCGAGACCACGCGCAACCTCGAGCTGCCGAGGGTCGTCTCGGTGTTCTTCATCGGCCTCGACTACCAGGTCGAGCATCACCTGTTTCCGAAGATCCCGCACAAGAACCTGCCGCGGGCCGCGCAGATCACGGCGGCGTGGTGCAAGCGCGAGGGCGTGCCGTATCAGACCGAGCCGTACCTGGGGGCGCTGGCGGACGCCGCGCGGTTCATGGCGTCGGCATGGTCGCACGACGCGCTCGATCCGATCGAAGTTCGGGCCGGGGTGGTCGGCAGCGGTCTCGCGGCGTAGCCACCACGGTTCAGCGCGCCGCCACCTGGGCCGAGCCATCCAGGCATGTGGCCCCGCCGCCCACAGCGCGTTCAGGTTTTCGCACGGTTAGCGTGGCCTCGGAGTTGCGAGACCTTCCGAGGTAGCGATCGCAGCCACCAGCCTCCACCCGAGCGGACGGCCCGGCTCGACGCCGTGGTCACGCAGGATCTGCTGGTCGAGCAGTCGCGGCGTGCTCGAGATCATGCGCTGGCGGGGGACGGGCGACCCACCAAGGGCCTGGCACGGGCCTGGCGATGAAGCGCTGCGGGCGAGGACGCGGAGCACGCCATGGCGAGGCTGCTTTCACGTGTCCGCAAATGATACGGTCATGATCTCGCGGTCCCCGTGGAAGTGCCTTCCGACCACGATATCCTGCTAGCCCTCGGCGAGGATCTTCCCGTCGGGATCTGGATCGCGCGTGCGCCAGACGCCGCGCTGATCTTCGCCAACCCGATGTTCACCGAGATCGTCGGCATGAAGGCGCCGGATCGCTGTCAGTTCGGCTGCTCCGAGCGCTACGGCCTGGTCACCCGTGACGGCGGGCGCTACCCCGAGACCCGGCTGCCGTTCCAGCGCGCGATGAGCGAGCGACGAACGGTCGTGATCGACGATCTGACGATCCGGCGCCGCGATGGTAGGCGTGTCGATATCCGGGCGGTCGCCAGGCCGGTCGGCGAGCCGATCACCCACGTGATCACCACGCTGTTCGACGTCACCCGCGAGGTCAGCTCGGAGCGCGCGCGACTCGAGACCGAGCAGCGGTTGCGCCGGGCGCAGCGCCTCGAGGCCATCGGCACGCTCGCCGGTGGCATCGCCCACGACTTCAACAACCTGATCTTCGGGGTCAAGCTGGTCACCGCCGAGCTCGCGCTGAGCGAGCCGGATCCGAAGCGGCGCGCCGCGCTGGATCAGATCGACGAGATCACCGAGCGCTCGGCCACCCTGACGCGGTCGCTGGTCGCGTTCACCCGCCGCGGCGAGCAACGCGCGACGCCGATCAGCGTGAGCGACGTGGTGACGGCGATGTCCGAGCTGCTGACTCGCACGCTGCGTGGCGTCGAGCTGAGCTTCGAGCTCGAGGCGACCGAGCGCGGCATCGTGATCGCCGACCAGACCCAGCTCGAGCAGGTGGTGATGAACCTCGTGCTCAACGCGCGCGACGCCACCCACGTCATCGTCCGCACGGGGGATGTCACGTCGTCCGGGCATCCCGAGCCGGTGCGGTTCGTCGCGCTCGAGGTCAAGGATGATGGCCCGGGGCTCCTGTCCGCGTCGCGCGATCCGGACATCGTCGCGGTCGATGGCGCCGACCACGCCACCGATCTCGCCGCGGTGTTCGGGATCGTCGAGCGCCACGGCGGGTCGGTCGAGGTCGACGCCGGGATCAACGGTCGGGGCACGACGATGCGCGTGTTGCTGCCGGCCGTGCGCCGCGCACTGGCAGTGCGGTCGCGAACCTCGGTCGCCGACCTGCCGAGGGGCAGCGGGCTCATCCTCGTCATCGACGACGATCACATGGTGCGCAAGGTGGTCGCCGGCTCGCTGCAGTCGCTCGGCTACCAGGTCGTCGAGGCGGTCAGCGGCAGCGAGGCCATCGAGATCTATCGCGCGCGGCACGCCGAGATCCGTGCGGTGATCCTCGACATGGTCATGCAGGGAATGCCCGGTCGCGCGACCTACCTCGCGCTGCGTGACATCGACCGCGACGTGGCGGTGCTCCTGATGTCGGGGCACACGATGAACGAGCAGGTCCAGGAGATCCTCGACCTCGGCGTGCGGAGCTTCGTGTCCAAGCCGTACTCGATCGCGGTGCTCGCGGCGGCGATGGCCGAGCTGACGCAATAGGCAGCGGGCCCTAGATCGCGGGGCCCGCGTCGGGGCCCAGCATCGCGGCGCGCGTGGCGGGAATCGGCGCGCAGGCGTGCGACAGGAACGCGTCGTGAAAGTCGCCGAGCGAGGCCTGCGGATGGAGCTTCTGCCAGTCGGCGTGGAGCTTGCGGATCATCAGCTTGCCCAGCGTGTACGACAGGAACATCGGATCGAACGTGCCGCGCACGGCCTGCTGGCGCGCGTTGCCCGGATCGACGAAGCCCTTGTCCTGGAACAGCTGGGTCGCCTGCTCGACGCTGAGCTTCCCGGTGTGCTCGCCCAGTGCGACCAGGAACCGGACGTCGCGCAGCAGCGCTTCCTTGAGCATGCCGATCCGCGCTTGCGGCGTGTGATCGCCGGCCCCGGCGTCGTACATCATCTCCTCGGCGTAATGCGCCCAGCCTTCGCCGGTCGAGTACGTCCAGAAGCTCTGCATCACGCGCGACGGGTTCTTGCGCACGTGGAGCCCGTGGATGAAGTGGCCGGGATAGACCTCGTGGACCGTGGTGAACAGCAGGTCATTGCGCGGTGGGATGTACGTGCGCTGTTCGGCCTCCGGCCACGACGGATCGGGTGGCGAGATGTAGTAGTAGCTGGGCAGCTTGACCTGCTCGAACGGGCCCGGACCGTTGAGGAACGCCGAGTTCCAGCGCTGGAACGCCGGCGACTCGCGCACCACGGCGACGTCGTCGGACGGGATCGTGATGATGTGATGCTCGACGATGAACGCGCGCAGCATCTCGGCTTGCCCGGTCGCGATGTCGAGCACCTGGCTCGCCGCGGGGCGATCCTCGGAGGCGGCGGTCACGACGTCGCGGACCGATCGGCTGGGATCGATGTCGCGCGCGGCCTGCTCGAGCGCGGCCGTGTTGCGCTGGAGATCCGCGTCGACGATCGCCTGGAGATGCGCCAGGTCGGTCGCGACGCCCTGGGTCTCGGCCAGCATCTTGAGGAACTTCGCTTCGCCGAGCGCAAACTGCGTGGTGGCCTGTGGCTGCTGCTGGACCAGCCACGCTGCATGCTCGCCGAGCGCCGCCTTGCACGTGTCGAGCGCGCTACCGATCTCGGCGAGGTTGGCCAGCGGCGGGGTCGCCTTGGCGAGCTGCTCGCGGATGTCGTGATCGACGAAGTCGACGTAGCCGCGGGTCTGGAGCAGCGCGGTATCGACCCAGGTGCGCGGGATCGGCGTCCTCAGGTTACGCCGCGCTTGCGCGAGGTAGGCCGGCATCGCCTTGCACTGCGCGGCGATGGCGGCGGCGCGCTGTCCGATCGGCGCGTAGTTGCGGATGATGTACGCATCGAGGTTGATCGCGCCCGCGTAGATCATCGGGTTGGTATGATAGGCGTCGAGATCGACGAGGTTGAACAACCGCTCGCGCACGGTCTGCAGCAGCACGTCGCGCTCCTCGCGCTCGCCGCCGGACAAGGTGGAGGGGGCGAGGGACTCGAGCGCTGCGCGATCGCTCTGTAGCCGCGCCGTCGCCTGCGCGAGCCCCGCGGGTGATCGATCGGGCAGCTTGCCGTCGAATTCATGCAAGCCAAGGGCAACCGCGTCGGCGGGCTCGATCTGATAGATGTGCTGCACGACCGCGGCGGTCATGTCGTCGAAGCGTTGTGGTACGTCGTCGAAGGTCCCCCCGGTCTTGGGCGCGGATCCGCAAGCGGCCAGGACGAGCATGGCGTATCGCATGGCGGGCAGCATCGCCTGCGGATAGCCGGTCCGCCAGTCGAACTCGTGTCAGAGATCCGGCCCGTCCCGGACAGCGACAGTGCACGATCGCGTCGCTCTAATGGCTCTCAACTACAGCCATTACTGCATCCGAAGTCCGGTCCCTACCGTCGTCGGCCATGGCGTCGTCCGATCACGCCACGATGCCCGCGGATCGGCGCGAAGCGCTGGGCCAGGCCGTCGCCGCTGCGATCGACCGCCGGGGCGGCACCCTGCACATGCCCTACGTGTCGCTGGCGTTCCTGGTGCGGCGGCGCTGATCGCCTACGGCCGGGTCGCGGGATCCGTGCCCGCGTCGCGCTCATCGCCGTCGTACGCGCCGTCGCCGTCGCGGTCGATGCCGACGCGCTCACCCGATCCGGGTGGCACGCAGCGGTGGCGGCAGCAGTGGCGGCCCGGCGATCTGTGCGGCCAGGCTCAGGGCCTCGGCGGATGCGCGGTCCTCTCCACTGCAGCCCTCGCGGCTCCCCGACGGGGGGCTGGTGATGCACGCAGATGCCAAGATGGCGCCGGCACATCCCAGCGCGATTCTTGCTCCGCTGAGCCACATGGACGTTTGTGCTCCCGGAGCAGGGTATGGCTCCCACTCGATCCCAGCTGCACATCGTCAAGCGACGGCCTCGCAGCTTCTCGCCTTCCTCGATGGCCTCTGATTATGCAGAGTCCCATCTGACAAACTTCGTCCGGGACAGCCGTCGACTCCGCATAACCACGACCTCCGCATACAATCGCACTATGCAGAGCTCCGCATAGGCGCTTCTGGCGCACGTTGCGCGCCGGTTGCCTCGACCACATCGGCGCCGCGTCATCTACCGCCGCCAAGCCGGCTGCGATCGCGAACTGTTCGCCACCCGTCGGCCTCCTCCACGAGGCCACTGCCGGCGCCATGCGCGATCTCGACCGCCTTGCCGCGGCCGCGCTCCGGGAAACCGCCAAGAAGAAGCGCAAGCTCGTCGAGTGCGATGTCGTTGCTCGCGTCATCGAGTCCGACAACCGTGTGCCCTGACCCACACCCGCCACCCTCTACGCCATCGTCACCGACGAGCGTTCGGGTGAGAGTGACCGCGCGCGAAGTCGATCTTGCCGACAGTGTCGTGCCGGAGGCCGCGATGTCTGTGCCCAGGCGCCGCTGATGTACAGACCAGCTGGACATCCGTATTCCCGAACACAGTTATATTGCCATAACGCAATGTCCGCGGGGCGCGTTGACACGATCGCTTTGCGCAGCGAAGGATAAAGTCCGGTGTCACTTGTCAACGTTGTCAGGGAGTACCATGACGAGTCGTTTTGTGAGTAATCGTACGAATCCATTGTTCGCGGCTGCACTCAGTCTGGCTGTCGCCGGGTGTATGTCATCCGATGATGTATCCAGCGCGGCGCCTCCGGCCGGACCGGCGTTCTCCGCCAAGGATCCAGCCTCGATCCAGAAGGCCGCCGGGCTCAGCCTGCGCCATCTACAAGTGGTTCAGCCATCGCTCCTCGCCGGCGTCGACGGTGTGGCCGCGCGCGCTGTCGAGATCGATGCGCGCGGGGGTGCCCACACCCGCGTGGCGCAGACCGTCGCCGGGATCCCGGTGTTCGGTGCGGAGGCCATCGTCCATCTCGATGCCGCCGGAGGGTTCAGCGGACTGACCGACGGGTTTGTTCGTGGCATCGCGGTCGATACCCAGCCGGTGCTCGGCAAGGACGCGGCGATCGCCGCCGCGATCGCCGCTACCACCAAGGCGCCCACGCGCCTCACGAGCGCCGCGGATCTGCAGATCCTGCGCCGAAACGGCTCGGATTTCCTGACCTACAGGGTCCAGCTCGACTATGTCGAGGCCAGCCAGCTGGCTCGGCCGGTGGTGTTCGTCGAGGCCAAGACCGGCGCGGTGGTGTGGAGCTACGACAATCTGCAGACCGCGCGGTCGCGCGAGGTCCACGATGCCCTCCACGGCTCGGAGCTGCCGGGACCGCTCGTCCATACCGAGGGCGGGCCGGACTCCGGCGACGTCGACGTCGACGTCAACTACGACCTCCTGGGCGGCACCTATGACTGCTACCACGCCCTGTTCGGCCGCGACTCGTTCGATAACGCCGGCGCGCTGCTCAAGAGCTCGGTGCATTACCAGACCAACCTGGTGAACGCTTACTGGAACGGCAGCCAGATGCTCTATGGTGATGGCGACGGGGTCCGGTCGAGCAGCCTGGCGCTGTCCATGGACGTGACCGCCCACGAGCTGACCCACGCGGTCACCGAGCGGACTTCGGGGCTGATCTACTCCGGAGAGTCGGGTGGGCTCAACGAGGGAATGTCCGACATCTTCGGCAATATCTGCGAGTGGTACCACGACAACGCTGGCGACATCTCCGCGGAGCCGTCGGCCGGCAACTGGATGGTCGGCGAGACGATCTGGCTCGAGTCACCCGCGCTGCGCTACATGAGCGACCCTGCCCTGGACGACTATTCACTCGACTACTGGACGTCGAGCACCGCGAGCGCGGAGGTTCACAGTAGCTCGGGCATCGCCAACCTCGCGTTCTACCTCGCCGCCCACGGCGGGACTCACCCCCGCGGCAAGTCGACGACCGAGGTCTCGGGGATCGGGATCTACGACGCCGCGCAGATCTTCTACCTGACCAACATCGCTCACCTGACCGCCAGCGCCGCCTTCGTCGATGCCCGCCTGGCCACCATCGCCGCGGCCACCGAACTGTTTGGCGCGGATTCCAACCAGGTGACGCAGATCGGCAACGCCTGGACGGCGGTGGGTGTCCTGCCGCCGCCGGATTACCACCTGATCGATACCCAGGCGGGCCTGTCCTCGACCACGAGTATCGCGTTCAGCTACCCGGCCAACGGGGCCACCGCGATCAAGTTCGCGATCACCGGTAGCTCGGGTGACGCAGACCTCTACGTCAAGTTCGGCAGCCCGCCGACGCTCACGAGCTACGACTGTCGGCCCTACACCGGCACTGCCAACGAGACCTGCGAGTTCAACCCGGCCCGGGCGGGTACGTATTATGTGCTGATCCACGCGTTCACGCCATACTCGGGCGTCACCCTGAAGGTAAGCACGGCAGGCAGCGATCCGGCGCTCGAGTCGGTGTGCGGCGACGGCCTCGACAACGACGGCGACGGTCTGGTCGATTGCGCAGACCCCGATTGTGCGATCACGCCCAGCTGCCTGCCGCAGCCCGAGACCGCCTGCGACGATGGGCTCGACAACGACGGTGACGGTGCGATCGATTGCGCGGACAGTGACTGCGCCACCGCCGCGGCCTGCCTCCCGCAGTATCAGGTCATCGACAGCCAGACCGGCCTGGCGGCATCGTCCAGCCCGCTGAGCTTCAGCTACGACAGCAACGGCGCGACCGCGCTGACGTTTGTGATCTCGGGCGGGACCGGCGACGCAGATCTGTACGTCAAGTTCGGCAGTCCGCCCACGCTGTCGAGCTATGACTGCCGGCCGTACACCGGGACCAACAACGAGCAGTGCGTGTTCGATCCGGCCCAGTCGGGGACGTACTACGTGATGATCAATCCGTTCGCGGCGTTCGCGAATTTGAGCCTCACCGTCAGCGCCTTGTACTGATCCGAACCGCGCTCGGTCCCAGGCCGATGGCGCCCAGCAGCCATCTGGTCGCCTGCACGCCGAGCAGGCCCACCGCCTCTGCGAGCCGCCAGCCTCCGGTCTCTGGCGGGAGGCGAGCGGTGCCGGACCGTCCCTGCCGGGTCGAAGCCCGGCGTCAGGACTTGCCGAGCCCACACCGAGCTACACTGATCGCATGTCGCGCGAGATCCGAGCCATCCAGGTCGCGATCGCCTGCGCCGCGGTCGGTGCCGCGACCAAGCTCGTTGCTGGCGCGATCACCGGCTCGATGACGATGATCTCCTCGGCGGTCGACTCGCTCGGCGACCTCATGGTTTCGCTGGGGAACCTGTTCGTGGTGCGGTTTGCCCAGGGCGATGAGCAGGCTGGGGGCCAGGCGCTGGTCGGTCACGAAGAACGCTGTGACGCTGCGGCGTCCACCACAGGGGCAGGTCAGGACGCCCTGCGCGAACACCTCTCCGAACACGAAGCCCGTACGGGTCAGGCCTTCCCGCGGGAGCACTGTGCGATCGACGTACTTCCGAGGAGACGCGGACGCCGTGGCGCCGGAGGGGTCGGCGTACCCGAGACCTTCACGCGCCCGGAGGTCGGCCGATTCTCCCTATCTCCAGCTGATACCGTAACGACATGACCCTCGGATCGACGAGCCTCGCTCGCGCAAGCGCACCGGCCAGGTCGGTCGGTCACGCCGCGGCGGCGATCTACCAGCGTGTGATGAACATCGGCGCCGATGCGGCGACCCCGACGAACCTCGTCGACCGGGTCGTCTACAGCAACTGGGTGTTCTGGTTGACCGCCGCGTTCATGCTGGTCGCGGCTCCGAGCAACTACGCAATGGACTACGGCCTCTTGCTGGTGTTCAACGCGATCTACCTGATCACCAGCCTCGCCTGTCTCCTCCTGAACTCGCGGCGGCGTTACCTCGCTGCGAGATTGTCGTATCTGGCGGTCGCCTTCGCGTGCGTGTTCATCGAGAGCGCGGCTCGCCCCGATCTCGAGATGGAGCACTACTTTCTCGCAGCCGGCGTCCTCGGGTTCAGCATGTTTCATCCATCCGAGCGGCGGTACGGCCAGCTCTCCGCGTTACTCGGTACGGTGCTGTTCCTCGTGTTCGTGGGTCGCACCGAGCCGCTGTTCGCGATCGATCGCGACTTCGGGCACCTGTCGGCCGGTATCCTGTTCGTGAACCGGCTGCTCGCCACGGCTGGCTTGCTTGCCGCGTTGATCGGGATCGGGACGGCGTACGCGCGGGCCACCCGGATCGTCGACGCACAGCGCGCGGAGCTGTTCGAGCAGAGCCGGTTGTCGGCGCTCGGTGCGATGGCGTGCAACGTGGCACACGAGATCAACACACCCCTGATGGCGATGGATCTCCACATCGATACCCTCGAGCTCGGGCTCGCCGACGCGCCGGACCACGCAGCGGACTATCAGTCCGTGGTGAAGCTCGCCGAGCTCTCGCACCGGATCGCGACGATCGTCCGCGGCTTCAAGTTGCTGTCGCACACCGACGCGCAGGACGCGATGTCGGAGACCACCGTGAAACAGCTGCTCGAACCAGCGCTCGATCTGTGCAAGGGCCGGATCAAGCCGCTCGGCATCGCGCTCTCGGTGGAGCTTCCCGAAGTCGACGAACCGATGATGTGCCGGATCGTGGCAATCTCGCAGGTCGTGTTGAATCTGCTCAACAACAGCATCGACGCCGTGACCGAGCAACCACCCGGGCAGCGCTGGATCGCGATCCGCGCGAGCGCGGGCGCGGCCGACCGCATCCGGATCGAGCTGACGGACTCTGGACGGATCACGTCCGAGGAGGTCAGGAAGCGCATGTTCGAGTCGTTCTTCACGACCAAGCCGCTCGGCAAGGGGACCGGCCTCGGGCTGAGCATCGCCAAGCTGACGGTCGCGCAGCACGGCGGCACGCTGATGTTCGACGCGGCGTCGGTCCACACGCGGTTCGTCATCGAGCTTCCGCGGCTCGCGTCGTGACGCCCACGATACTCGTGGTCGAAGACGACGAGGCGTTGCGCGACGCACTTGTGGCGCTGCTCAAGCGTCGCGGTTATGCCGTCCAGGCGGCGTCGTCGGCGAACGACGCGATCCGGGTCTTGAGCAGCGAGGCGGTCGATCTGATCCTCTCGGATTACTACATGGCCGACGGCAACGGTCAGGACCTCCTGGACTACGTCCGCCGCCACAATCCATCGGTCCCGCCGTTCATCATGATGACCGGCCAGGCCGGGGTGAGCGCGGCCGAGCTCCGGCGCTCCGGCCTGCAGGAGTTCCTGACCAAGCCGGTGTCCAGCCGCAGTCTCGTCGAGATCATCGCGCGCTATCTTTCGAAATCACCTGGAAGCCCAGGTTGATCGCACCGATGATCGGTATCCTCGGCTACGTGAGCACCTCGAGCGGCGCCGCCATCCCAGTCGGCGATGGTGTGACTCCCGAAAACGCCAGTCGTAAACTGGCGGCGGCACGCAATCCCAGCCTACCTCGACGTCGGGACCGATCTCATCCTGACCCATGGTGACGATCGTTTCCACGTCGACGCGGACGTCCAGCGCGACGAGCGATCTGCTCTGCGTCCTCCCGCGCTGCAGCCGATCTGAACGGCAAGGCAACGGCGCGATCTACCCAACTGCAAGATCGCGACGCTCGTGATCTGAGCCGACGGCGAGCTGTCGCTGCGGGTGCTCGATGGGGAACCGGGTAGCCAGGCTCAACGTTTCGCCCGGCCAGCCGATTCATCTGCGGATGGCGCACGCGTTTCCGGGCTACCGCGTCGTTCGGCAGCTCCACGCCAGCGGGCGCTCGACGGTCGAGCGGGCGGTGTGCGCCGCAGACGGTCACACCGTCGTGGTCAAACAATCCGCTGGCGAGTTTGTCGTGGTCGAGGCCGCGCGGCGCATTCAGCACGAGTACGATCTGCTGCACCTGTTGCGCGGCGACGGCGTGGTCGACGTCCACGAGATCGTTCGGGACGGCAGCCACATCGCGCTGGTCATCGAGAGTTTCGGCGAGGCGCTGGCGACCTCGATCGCCGAACGCCGGTTCTCGCTCGGTGACGCGCTGCATCTCGGGATCCTGCTGGCGCGGACCGTCACCCGGATCCACGCGGCCGGCGTCGTGCACCGGGATATCAACCCGCAGAACATCGTGTACGAGCCGGCGAGCCGGGTCGCCAAGCTCATCGACTTCGACATCGCCACCCGCACGCGGTCGGCGAGCCCCTCGTTCGTTGCGCCAACGGGACTCGAAGGGACGCTGCGCTACATGGCACCGGAGCAGACCGGGCGGCTCCACTGCCGTGTCGACGCGCGCAGCGATCTGTACTCGCTCGGGATCACGCTCTACGAGCTGTTCTGCGGCCGGCGGCCGTTCGACGGTGACGACGCGCTTGCGATCGTCCACGCCCACCTGGCGCTGCTACCACCGCGGATCGACGCGATCGATCCGGCGATCCCGGGGGTCGTCGCCGACATCGTGATGAAGCTGATCGCGAAGGCACCCGAGCAGCGGTATCAGACCGCGATCGGCCTGGTGGCGGACCTCGAGCGTTGCCAGCGCGAGCTCGGCGATGGCAGCGGCGATCGATCCATCGAACCGTTTGTCATCGGCCGGTACGACGTGTCGAGCCGGTTCGAGTTCTCCGATCGGCTGTACGGTCGGGAACCAGAGGTCCGCGCGTTGCTCGATGCGTTCACCCGCACGGCGCACGGCGCGGTGGAGACCGTGCTGGTGTCCGGATACTCCGGGATCGGCAAGTCGTCGGTCGTGCGCGAGATCTATGCGCCGGTCAGCGCCCGGCGCGGCTACGTCGCGTCGGGAAAGTTCGAGCAGCTCCGCCGCGACATTCCGTACAGCGCGGTCGTCGCGGCGCTCGACGAGCTGCTCGCCCAGATCGTCGCCGATCCTGCGCTCGACCGCTGGCGCACCGAGATCGCCGCAGCGCTCGCCGGCGACGGACCGCTCGTTCGCTCGGTGCTCCCGGCGATCGAGCGCATCGTCGGCCCGCAGCCGCAGCCGCCTGCGCTCGACCCGGAGACCGCACGGCGCAGGCTCGCGCTCGCGCTGGTGCGCTTCGTGCAAGTCTTCGCACGCACCGCGCATCCGCTCGTGGTGTTCCTCGACGACATGCAGTGGGCGGACACGGCGAGCCTGGAGCTGGTCACTCGTCTGGCGACCTCGGAGGACACCGAGGCGCTGCTGGTGATCGAGGCGTATCGCGATAACGAGGTCGATCCGGCGCACCCGTATGCGCTCGCCTTGCGTGACCACGAGCAGCGTGGCGCGAAGCTCTCGCGGCTCGCGCTGGCGCCGCTCGGGCTCGCCGAGACCACCGAGCTCGTCGCCGACGCGTTGCGCCAGCCACCGGGCGACGCCGGCGACGCCGGCGCGGTGATCTGGCGCAAGACCGAAGGCAACCCGTTCTTCATCCGCCAGTTCACGCAGACGCTGTACGACGAGGGCTACATCGCGTTCGACGCGCACGCGAACGCGTTCGCGTGCGACGTGCCGGCCATCGAGCGCGCCGCGATCACCGAGAACGTCGCGGAGATCGTGACCCACAAGCTGAGCAAGCTCCCGGCCGCGACGCGCGACGTGCTGGTGACCGCAGCCGCGATCGGCGCTCATTTCGACGTCGCCATGCTTGCGATCGTCGCCCACCACCCGGCGGCAGCGATCCACGAATTGCTCGCACCCGCCGTCGATGCCGGGATGATCGTTCCGATCGTGACGCGCACCGGCAGCGCTCACTATGCGTTCCAGCATGATCGCATCCAGCAGGCTGCCTACGAAGCCTCACCCGCAGACGCGCGCGAGCGCTTGCATCTCGAGATCGGCCGGCAGCTGCTGGCGTCGGCCGCGGCTCCCGACGAGCTCGACGCGCGGCTGTTCGACATCGTGCATCACCTCCATCGCGGGCTCGCGCTGGTCACCGACGAGGCCGAGCGAACCCGCTTCGTCGAGCTCGCGCTCGTCGCGGCTCGTCGGGCACGCCGGTCGGGGGCGTTCGATGTCGCCGTGACCCTGTTGCGATCGGCGTGTGGTTCGCGAGACTGGCAGGCGCACTACCCGGCGTCGTTCGAGACCCATCTCGAGCTCGCCGAGGTGCTGTCGCTCGCCGGGCGCCATCTGAGCGCGCGAGAGATCGTCGGCGCGGCGACGCTGCACGCGACCTCGCGCGACCGCGCGACCCTCGAGGCACTCGACACCACGATCTGCATCCGCCTCGGCCTGATGACGGAGGCGATCGCGTGCGCACGCAGGGCGGCCGTGCTGCTCGGCATCGAGCTCCCGGCGGACCCCGCGGAGGTCGCCCGGCAGACCGGAGCAGAGATCGGGATCGTGATGGCCGCCGTCTCGGCGACGCCGATCGAGCGCTGGATCGATCTGCCGGTGATGCAAGATCCGGACAAGCTCGCCGCGATGGCGCTGCTCACCAACTGTATCCCCGCGGCGTACCAGATCGAGCCACAGTTGATGGCGCTGATCAGCGCCAAGCTGGTCACGCTGTCGCTACGTCACGGCAACTGCGGCGAGTCCGCGCGCGGCTACGCAAGCTTTGCGGTCGTGCTGTGGGTGATGGGGCAACCCGCGACCGGCTTCCAGTTCGGCCAGCTCGGCGTGGACCTGGTGCGCCAGCTGGGCGCGTGCGAGATCGAGCCGGTGGTCGACTTCACGTTCGCGGCGTTTGCGCTGCCCTGGCGGCGGCCGCTCGAGCAGAGCATCGACCGGCTGCGCGCCACGATCCCGCGCGCTATCGAGGCCGGTGATGTCACGCACGCGGGCTACGCGGCGCTGTTCGCGAGCAGCCACATCTTGGTGCGCGGCGTCCCGCTCCCCGAGCTGATCGAGGAGACGGAGCGCTACCGCAAGATGTGCGCGCGCCTCGAGCTGCCCGAGATCGCCATGTGGCTGAGCTGGTTTCCGGGGCACGCGCGATCGTGGACCGGCGCCCCAACGGGACCAGGCGAGATCGAGATCGATCTCGCCGCGACCGATCGCCTGTTGACCGCGGCCCGCGCGCACTCGAGCCTCGTGTCGTTCCGGATATTGGAGCTCGAGCGGCGGTTCTGGCGCGGCGAGTTTGCCGGGGTGCTGGAGATCTCGCGCACCATCGTGCCGCTGCTCGCGACGGTACCGGCCCAGGTCATCAACGCGGAGTTTCGCCTGTATCACTGCCTCGCGGCGATCGCGGTGGCCGGCGCCGGTGGCGAGGCCCTGGCAGCGGAGTTCACGGCACATCGCGACGACCTGGCGCGCTACGCCGAGGCCTGTCCGGAGAACTTCGGCCACATGTCCGCGCTCATCGACGCCGAGCTCGCGCGCAGCCGGGGCGATGTCGCGCAGGCCATCGCGCGCTACGACGCGGCGATCGACGGCGCGGCCGAGCACGGCTTTCTCAAGGTCGAGACGGTCGCGCACGAGCTGACCGCGCAGTTCTGGAGCGCGGCCGGTAAGCCGGGGTTCGCGGCCATTCACCTGGGCAAGGCCCGCGATCTATGCGAGCACTGGGGGGCACGTCCCCGCGCCTACGAGCTCGAGAAGCGCCGGCGCAGCCTTGGCGCGTCGACTGGCAACCACGCGACGATGCGGTCGACGACCGCGGTCGCGAGCACGCTTGACTTCGCGACCATCGTCAAGGCGAGCCAGGCGATCGCGAGCGATATCGTACTCGACAGCCTGCTCGCGAAGATCATGGCGATCATCATCGAGAACACCGGCGCGCAGACCGGCTCGATCATCCTCGACGCGAACGGCGAGCTGCGCGTCCACGCCTCGAAGCAAGGCAGCTCCGCCGTGGTCGTCACCGGGGGCATCCCGCTCGCCGGCGCGTGCGATATGTCGGAGGGCATCGTCCGCTACGTCACGCGCACGGCGGAGTCCGTCGTGCTCGACGATGCCACACGTCACCCGACGTTCCGCGCCGATCCGTACGTGCGCGAGCGCCGGCCGCGGTCCGTGCTGTGCCTGCCGATCGTCCACAAGGAGCACATGATCGGCGCCGTGTACCTCGAGAACAACCTCGTCGCGGGTGCGTTCACCGTCGATCGCCTCGAGGCGCTCGGCATCCTGGTCGGCCAGCTCGCGATCTCGATCGAGAACGCGGTGATGTTCTCGCGGCTCGAGGACATCGTCGCGCAGCGAACCCTGGCGCTCACCGACGCGAACCAGCAGCTCCGCGAGCAAGCGATCGTTCGCGCGCGCATGGAGTCCGAGCTGCGGCTCGCGCAGAAGCTCCAGTCGGTCGGCCAGCTCGCTGCCGGGGTCGCGCACGAAATCAATACACCGATCCAGTACATCGGCAACAACGTGGCGTTCCTGCAGGACGGGGTCGTCTCGCTGCTCGGCCTCCTCGCTACGTATCGTGCCGCGACCACGGCACCGGCCGGCACGATCGACGTGGAGGCGATTCGCAGCGCCGAGGAAGCGTTCGATGTCGATTATCTGAGCACCAGCGCCCCCGAGGCGTGCACGAGCGCGCTCGAAGGCATCGAGCGGGTGTCGAAGATCGTTCGCGCGATGAAGGCGTTCTCGCACCCTGGCCAGCAGGAGCAAAAGCCGACGAACCTCAACACGATCCTCGAGAACACCCTCGTGGTGGCGCAAGGCGAGTATCGCGCCGTCGCGGACGCCGAGACCGACTTCGCCGACATCCCGGAGGTGCTGTGCCACGGCGGAGAGCTCGGTCAGGTCTTCCTCAACCTCGTCGTCAACGCCGCGCACGCGATCGAGGAGACCGTCAAGGGCACCGGCCGGCGCGGCACGATCTCGATCACGACGCGGCTCGACCATGCCGACGTGGTGATCACGGTCCGTGACACCGGCGCCGGGATTCCCGACGCGATCCGGGACCGCGTGTTCGATCCGTTCTTCACGACCAAGGAGGTCGGCCGCGGCTCGGGGCAGGGCCTCGCGCTCGCACGTGCGGCGATCGTCGACCGCCATGGCGGCAGCATCGAGCTCGAGACCCAGCTCGGCGCCGGGACGACGTTCGTGGTCCGGCTGCCCGTGCACGGCCGCGCGGCAGCCTCGCTCGCGAGCTGATCGGGGTCTCTCGAGCCTCGACCGAGCGCCGTCCGCGGAACACGCAGCCGCGCAGGTGCTGCGGATCCCCAGACGCGACCAAACCCCGCGCTACCAGCCCTCGATGGCGATCTTGCCGATCGTGGTGCCGCTCTCGATGCGGGCGTGGGCGTCGCGCATCGTGCGCGCGCAGATCGGTGACAGCCGCTGCGTCAGGGTGGTGCGGAGCTTGCCTGCGTCGATCAGCGTCGCGACTTCGGCGAGGATACGGCCCTGCTCGGCGAGATCCGGCGCCTGGAACCGCGCGCGCGTGAACATCAGCTCCCAGGCGATGGTGACCGATTTCGGGTGCAGCGGCGCCATGTCGACCGGGGCGGCGGCGGGCACGATGAAGCAGACCGTGCCTTGCGGCGCGACGAGCTCGACGAGCCTCGCGTAGTACGGGTCGGTCTCGGCCGTGCAGAAGATGTAGTCGACGCGTTCGATCCCGAGCGCGGTGAGCTGCACGCGAAGATCGCCGTGGTGATCGATGACGTGGTCCGCGCCCATCCTGGTGACCCAGTCACGCGTGACCTCGCGGCTGGCGGTGGCGATGACCGTCGTGGCGGTGAGCACCTTGGCGAGCTGGATCGCGATCGATCCGACGCCGCCCGCGCCACCGACGATGAGCAGGGTCTTGGCGCTCGCGGTGCGTGACACGTGCATCCGCTCGAACAGCGCTTCGTACGCGGTGAGCGCCGTGAGCGGCAGCGCCGCGGCCTCGGCGAAGTCCAGGGTCTGCGGCTTCCGGGCGGCGATGCGCTCGTCGACCACGCAGCGCTCGCTGTTCGAGCCGGCCCGCGTGACGTCACCCGCGAAATAGACCTCGTCGCCGACGTGGAACGCCGAGACCTCGCGGCCGACCTCGACGACGACGCCCGCCGCGTCCCATCCGAGGACGCGCGGGGACGCGTTCGCGCTGTCGCGCTTGCGGACCTTCGAATCGGCGGGATTGACCGACACGGCGCGAACCTGGACGACGAGGTCTCGCGCGCCAGGCGTGGGCGGAGGCCAGTCCAGATCGAGGAGGCTCTCTGGATCCGAGATGGGTAAGGCTCGAGCAACGCCGACGGCTTTCATTGTGGCCTCCTGTTCAGCGATTGGCAGCCACGAACGCCGCGGAGTCTTCGAAGAAGCGGTACTCGAAGATCTTGCCGTCCTTGATGACACAGCGGAGCGCCCAGTCGCTGGTGAACGCCCTCCCGGTGGACTTCACGACGTGGGTGAACGAGCCGCTGGCGAACGCGACGCTGCCGTCACCCACGACGCCGTCGATCGCGAACGCTTGCGTGTCGAAGGTCTGGCCCAGCGTGGTCACGAAGTCGTTCACGCCAGCGGTTCCGGCGTAGCGACCGTAGAGCTCGCCTGCGTTGCGCACGGCGCTGCGCACCGCGACGATCTGCGCCTCGGGGTGAAACGTGGCGATGATGCGGTCGCGGTCGCCCGCGCCGAATGCGCCAAAGAATTCGCGGACGACCTCGGCGCTCGATGATGTGATCATGGATGACTCCTCGGCAACGAACCTGGCACGCGCCCCCGACCGGACCAACCTGTACGGACGCATGCTCGACATGCGAAAATGCAACCATGCTCGGACCGCAGGACTTTCGCGATGTCTTGATCATCTCGCGTGAGGGCAGCCTGAAGGCCGCGGCGATCGTGCTCGAGATCGACGCATCCACGATGGGACGCAGGCTCGAGAGCATCGAGGCGCGGTTCGGGGCGCGCCTCTTCATGCGAACCGGCCGACGCCTCGAACCGACGCCTGACGCGGCGAGCGTCGTCGCGGCGGCGGGCAAGATCGAAGCGGTCGAGCTCGCGTTCCAGCGCGAGATGCTCGCGCGCGAGCCAGCGAGCGTCAATCGCCTCACCATCACCTGCGCGGAATGGGGCGTGCCGCTGCTGACGCCGATCTTGGTGGAGGTCGCCGCGCGGCATTCCGAGCTCCGGCTCCATCTCCGCATCGAGAACCGTGCGCTCGATCTCGTGCGCCGCGAGGCCGACCTCGCCCTGCGGATCGGCCGCCCGGTCGAGAAGGCGCTCGTGGGCCGGCGGATCGGCGTCGTCCGGTACGGACTGTACGCGGCGGCGAGCTACCTCGAAGCGCACCCACCGCCGCGCACGGTCGACGACCTCGAAGGTCACGTGTTCTGCGCGCTCGACCACAGCGTGTCACGCGCGCCCAACGTTCGCTGGCAAGCCAAGCTTGCGCGCGACGCGCGACTCATCCTCCAGACCAACAGCATGCTGTCTCTCGTCGAGTCCGTCCGCGCCGGCGGCGGGCTCGCCGTGCTGCCGCGCGTTCTCGGCGATGTGCAGCCGGAGCTCGTACGCGTCCTGCCGGTGGTGGCGTCCGTTGAACGCGACCTGTGGCTCGTCCTTCATCGCGACCTGCGGAGATCGCGCGCGATTCGCACGGTGGTCGACGAGCTGGTCTCCGGGATCAGGCCGCTGTTCGCCTGACCTCCCCCGACGCCGATGTGCCGCGTTCAGCGCCCCGCCGCGCGGACCACGGGTGGCCGCGGGTCAGTGGCTGCTGGCAGCGGCTTGGAGCGCAGCGAGGCAGGCGCGTGCGGCCGCCGACCAGAAACGGGATCAACTCGTCGGCAAGCGGCAGCTCGTTCACGGCGATCCACAGGAACGCGAACGGCGATGGGCCCACACGGTAGACGCCGGTCGCGTGGTGATGCTGTGGTACACGGAAGAGCGAGCCGGCGTGGCGACCGGCCATCGCGCCGCAGCGGTTCGAAGATGCCAGCACCGCGGTGGCGTCGACTGGCTGCGGCGGGGCCGGTCGTGGTGCTGCCTCGACCGGGCGATCGACTCCGTTCGTCCGGATGTCGGACGCGATGGCCGGCCACCGGACGGCTGACTGACAGCCATACAGGTCACAACGCAACACCTAGACGCCGAGCGCCTCGAGCGTGAGACCTCGCGTGTGCTCCAGCAATGTGGCGCACATCGCGTCGAGCTGCTGCGCCAGCGTCGTGCACAGCGCGAGATCCCCGCCGGTCGCCGTGTCCTCGAGCGTCGACGCGAGGACGCCGACGGCCGACGAGAATGCCGATGCCGTTCCGGCGAGCATGTGCGCGGCCACGCGCAGGCTCGCGAAGTCTCGGTGATCGAGCGCAACCTTGATCGCCGCGATGTGCCCCGGCACGCTGTGTCGAAACACCTCGCAGAGTCGATCGAGCACGGCGGGACGGCCACCGCACATCCGCAGGATGGCGCGCGCGTCGAGCAGCGATGACAGTGGTCGCTTCGCCGGCGCGGCGTCCGACGTCACGCGACCGATCGCGCTCCACAGCGCCTCGACGTCGATCGGTTTGGACAGGAAGTCGTCCATGCCCGCGGCCAGTGCCGTCTCACGATCCCGCGCCGATGACCGCGCGGTCAAGGCGATGATCGGCAAGTGCGTTCCCGTCTCGCGCTCGCGCGCGCGGATCGTCCGCACGACCTCGAACCCGTCCATCTCCGGCATGTGGAGATCGAGGAGCATCACGTCGTACGCGGGAGCGCGCTGCGACGCGAGCTCGAGCGCGGCGCGGCCATCGCTCGCGACCTCCACGCGGTATCCGCGCTGGCCGAGCAGCGCGCGCAGCAGGCTGACGTTCAGCTCGTTGTCCTCGGCGACGAGGACGTGGAGCGAGCGCGAACGCCCAGCGGACGTCGCGGTGGCTTCCCTGTCACCGGGACCGTGGTCCTCGGCGGATGCGCTGATGGCGGCCCACATCGTCTCGAGGAGCTCCGACTGCTCGACGGGTTTGAGCAGGAATGCGTGGACCCCTGCCTCGCGCGACCGCTTGGCGAGCGCCGGGCTGTGGTCGGAGCTCAGCAAGATGATCCGATGCGTCGATGGTCCGAACCGTTCGCGGATCTGCTCCGCGAGCGCTACGCCGTCGGTGTCGGGCATCCGCCCGTCGAGCAGCACCACCGCGAACGGGCTTCCAGATTCGTGCGCGCGTTCGAGCGCCTCGAACGTCGACGCCGCGTCGGCGGCCGCGGTCGGACGCATGCGCCAGCTGGACAGCCACTCCATCAGGATCACGCGGTTGGTCTCGTTGTCATCGACAACCAGCACCTCGATGCCCTCGAGCGGTCCCGGCGACGACAGGCCCGGCCACGCCGGCTTCGAGGATCGGCTGATCCGTGCCGTGAACGCGAACGTGCTGCCGCGCCCCGGCTCGCTGTCCACCGTGATGCGACCGCCCATCAGCGTCGCGAGCTGGGCGGAGATCGTCAACCCGAGCCCGGTGCCACCGAACTTGCGCGTGGTCGACGCGTCCTCCTGTTCGAACGCGCGAAAGATCGCCGCGTGCTTGTCGGCCGAGATCCCGATCCCCGTGTCGCGCACGGAGAACAGCAGCGGCACCGGGCCGTCGCCGGCCACGGCCGCCGGATCGATCATGACCGCCACGACGATCTCGCCGCGCGCGGTGAACTTGATCGCGTTGCCGATGAGGTTCATCAGCACCTGCCGCACGCGCGGGGCATCGCCGGAGTACAGGTCGGGAACGTCCGCATGCACGTGACAGATGAGCTCGAGACCCTTGCGGTGGGCGCGCACCGCGAGCGCGCGCACGGTATCTGCGATCGCGGCGCGCAGCGAGAAGTCGGCGTGCTCGAGCGCGAGCTTGCCGGCGGTGATCTTGGAGAAGTCGAGGAGGTCGTTGATGACGTGGAGCAGGCTTCGCGCAGCGACCTTGACCGTCGAGAGCAGCTGCTTCTGATGCGCCGTCTCCGCCGCGTCGAGCGCGAGCTCGGTCATCCCGAGGATCGCGTTCATCGGGGTCCGGATCTCGTGGCTGACGTTCGCGAGGAACTCATCCTTCGCGCGGTTGGCCAGCTCGGCGGCCTCCCGCGCGGCGTGGAGCTCCGCTTCGACCCGCTTGAGCTCCGTGATATCGACCAGGCTGCCGAGCATCCGTCGCGGTTTGCCGGCCGCGTCGCGCAGCGCCCGTCCACGACACAGCCGCCACGACACCGACCCGTCCGCGTGCCGTACCCGATACTCGATCTCGAGTTTCGGCGTGGCGCCGCGCAAGTAGGCCTCGCTGGCCTCGCGAGCACGCTGGCGATCGTCGGGATGCTGCAACATCTCGCCGATGCGGTCGGCGTCCGTGATCGCTGGCGCCGGGTCGTAGCCGAAGTGCTCCCAGCCGATCAGCGTCAGCGTCGTCCGCGCGTCATGGTCCGGAGTCACGGACAGGGCCAGCTCCGGGTTCGGCATCTCGAGATCGAAGATCGCGGTCCCCGAGCCCTGGATGCCGAGCTCGAGCCGCTCCTTGGTCCGCTGCAGGCTGTCCTCGAGGCGCTTGTGCTCGGCGATGTCTTGAAAGATGCCGAGGATGCGCGTGGGCGTACCCGATGCGTCGCGGCTCAGCACCGAGAACGTGAGGTTCGTCCACACGGAGCTGCCGTCCTTGCGACGGAGCTGCCGATCATACGACTGCTGCGAGACCTCGCCGGTGATCAGCGCGCGCAAGCGTTCGTCCGCGGCGGCGGCGTCTTCCGGACGCAACAGGGACGCCGCCTGCTGCCCGACCAGCTCGTCGCGCGAGTAGCCGACGATCTTGCACAACATGTCGTTGCAATCGAGAACCACGCCTTGGGTCGACGTGATCGAGATGCCGATCGCCGCGTTCTCGAACATCGCGCGAAACCGCTGCTCGCTCTCGCGCAGTGCCTGGTCCATGCGTATGCGCTCGGCGAGCTGGCGCTCGAGCCATTCCACTCGCCGTTGCAGACGTTCGGTTTCCGTCATCTACGAGTGTTCGTCGTCGAGCTCGACGGAGTGCGCCACGGAGATCCCCAGTGCGCGCAGCTTCAGGCGCATGGTTTGTCGTGCGATACCGAGGATCTGGGCGGCGGCGCTGAAGTTGCCACGGGTGTGCTCGAGCACGCGCGCCAGGAGGAATCGATCGACGAGGTCGCGGGTCTCCGCGTAGAGGTCGCCGGCGCCGTTGGCCAGCCGGTCTTGCACGAACGCCTCGACATCGAGCGTCACCGCCGCGGCCGCAGGACCGTCATCCGAGACCTGAGGCGCCGAGCCCACGCGCGTGGGCTCGCGCGGCGCAAGACCCGCCGGCAAGACGGACGGCAACAGCACGAACCCGTGGGCGCGCAGGACGGCTTGTTTCAGCACGCTCTGCAGCTCGCGAATATTTCCTGGCCAGTGGTAGTCGCGCAAGCGCTCCATCGTCTCCGGTGCGATCTCGCGGACCTCGCGCCCGAGCTCGCGGCTGAACCGGCGGACGTACTGCAGCGCGAGCACCGGAAGGTCCTCGGCGCGCTCGCGCAACGGCGGCAGACGGATCGTGAACACGCTGAGGCGATAGAACAGATCGAGCCGGAACTTCGCGTTCGCGATCTGGTGTTCGAGATCGTGGTGCGTGGCCGCGATGATCCGTACGTTGGTCCGGATCGTGTCGCTGCCGCCGACGCGCTCGAACGTTTGCTCCTGGAGGAGACGCAGCACCTTGGCCTGCAGCGCCAGCGGCATGTCGCCGACCTCGTCGAGCATGATCGTACCGCCGCTGTACTGTTCGAACTTGCCGATCCGTCGGCGATCGGCGCCGGTAAACGCGCCGCGCTCGTGGCCGAGCAGCTCGCTCTCGAGCAGGTGCTCTGGAATCGCCGCGCAGTTGAGCGCGAGGAACGGATCGGCGGATCGCGCGCTGTGCTGATAGATCGCGCGCGCGACCAGCTCTTTGCCCGTGCCGCTCTCGCCGGTGATGAGCACGGTGACGTCCTGCGACGCGACCCGACCGATCTCCTTGTACACCTCGAGCATCGCGGGGCAGCTCCCGAACAGCGCACCCTCCGCCATGGGCTCCGTGGGATCGAGCGTCGTCTGCTGCAACGCGACGGGCGCGCGCATCTGACGGCCGGCCGCGATCGCGTCGCGGACCACCGACTCGAGCTGGATCAGGTTGACCGGCTTGTGGATGTAGTTGAACGCGCCACGCTTCATCGCTTCGATGGCGGCGTCGGCGCTCTTGGCCATCGTCACGAAGATCACGGGAAGCCGCGCGTCGACCGCCCGAATATCCTCGTACACCTGGAGCCCCGATCGATCCGGCAACCCGAGATCGAGCAGGACGACATCCGGCCGCTCCGAGCGAATCGAGGCGAGCCCCTCGGATCCGCTCGTCGCGACGGTAACGGTGTGCTGGGGCAACGCCTGGCGAACCTGCTCGGGGAGGAACACCGATTCGTCGTCCACCAGCAAGACGTGGGCCATATCCGTGCCGCCTGCGATCATCCTGCCACGTCAGCGATTCCAGTTCGATGCCAATCGTGGGCCGTACCTGCTGCATCGCCAGTTCCTCGTGCTGAGCATTGGTAGAGGTGGTGGTGGCTGGTCAGAAACGTGCCGGGCTGGTCAGGCTCTGACCAGCCCGGCCGCGTTCTGGTCAGGCTCTGACCAGCCCGGCCACGGTCTGGTCATGTACGGAGCGGATCCCGCCCGCAGTGTCACCCTTCGTTGCGTTGGGCGGGATATCCGCTATCGCGGAGCCGGCTGCGCGAGCCAGTCGTCGAAGCGGATGGTGCCGAGTCGCGCGTTGCTCTCGGGGATGAGGGTGCGCTCGCTCAGCTCGACGCCGAAGTAGCGAGCGTGCGGATCTGCGATGACCTTGCGCGCATCGTTGCGGGCGCGGAGGCTGCGCTGGATGAGGGCATCCAGCCGCACCTGCTCGGGCCCCGCGATCTCGATCATGCCATTCGTCGGTTCTCCGAGCGCGATGCTGGTCACCGCCGTGGCGACATCCTCCGCCGCCATCGGCTGGATCAGCACCGGTGCCAGGCGTACGACGTCGCCGGCGGTGGCCTCGCCGGCGATGCTCTTGACGAACTCGTAGAACTGCGTGGCATGCACGATCGAGTAGGGGATCGACGATGCTTTGATGAGATTCTCCTGGACGATCTTCGCCCGGAAATAGCCGCTCTCGGTGAGGCGGTCCGTGCCGACGACCGACAGCGCTACGTGATGGCGCACACCGACCTCGGCCTCCGCGGCCAGCAGGTTGTGCGTCGACGTTTTGAAGAACGTCATCACGGCGCTGTCTTCGAACGAAGGTGAGTTCGAGGTGTCCACGACCACGGTTGCACCGACCAGCGCCTGGCGCAGTCCTTCCCCGGTGATCGTGTTGACCCCGGAGTCAGGCGACGCGGCCAGGACCTCGTGACCGCGCTCGCGAAGCTTGCGGACAACCTTGGAGCCGATGAGCCCGGTGCCACCGATAACTACGATCTTCATGATGATGCCTCCTTGATCTCGTGGTGTGCGTTGCCTACGTGCGGCTGCTGCCGTCAGGATGACGGCGGCGGCTTCCTTCGGTACGTGACCGTCCGAGACGGTCACTTCGGTAGTGCAGACATGTCATGCGCGCCGGTGGTGCCTCGGCGCTGGCGCAGCGGTGTCCGGGCCCGCGCGAAATGCCACGAATTGCAGCTCTTCTGGCGCGCTCAGCGTCTCGACCGCGCGATACCAGTCGACGTCGGGAGAATCGAGCGGGCAGCCGCGCTCGAGCCAGTACGTGTAGGCGAGAGCTGCAATGCGCTCCTCGTGCAAGTTCGACACAGACATTGGCTAGTTTCCTTCCAAGGTGAACACAACCCTGGCAACCGCGCTGGCAGGCTTCTGCACGGCCGCCACCTGGATCGATCGGATGTCGAGGACGAGGAGCGTGGCGTTGCTCGGCGTGACGAGAGGATCGGCGTCCGGACTTCGAATGGGTATGTTGGTCATGAGCGAGCGAGAGGCAGGTTTCATGCCAGGAGGCATATCGCTTGCTCCGGGGCTACGGAGCTGGGCGGGTCACCGGGGTTGACAATATTGCCAAGAGGCTATATAGCTAAGTGGCGATGCAAGCAGAACCGCGCCTCGACAACGTGTTCGCCGCGCTCGCCGATCCGACGCGGCGGGCGATCCTCGCACGCCTCTCGCAAGGCGAAGCGACGGTGTCGGAGCTGGCCGAGCCGTTCGGCCTCCGGCAGCCGACCATCTCGAAGCACCTGCGCGTGCTCGAGGATGCAGGGCTCATCCGCCAGGGACGCGACGCGCAGCGCCGTCCGCGCGCGCTCGTCGTCGGGGGGCCGCTGCAAGCGGTCGACGCATGGCTCGCGCCGTTCCGCGAGCAATGGGACGCGCGATTCGACCGCCTCGAGGCGGTCCTCGAGAACAAGCCTAGAGCGAACAAGAAGGGAAGGAAGCCATGACCAAGATGACCATCGATCGCGCCGCGTTCACCATCACGTTCCAGCGAACGCTGCGCGCCTCGCGCGACGACGTGTTCGACGCGTGGACACAGCCCGAGCAACTCGCGCAGTGGTGGGACCCCAGCGGCGCGCGGCTCGTCAAGTGCACCGTCGATCTGCGGGTCAGCGGTGCGTTCTCGTTCGAGAACCAGGGCCACAGCCCGCCGTTCCAGGGCGTCTATCGCCTCATCGAGCGGCCGGCGAAGCTCGTGTTCGAGGCGCTCGGCGCCGTTGGCACCGTGACGCTCGAGGCCGATGGCGGCACGACGCGCATGCAGGTGACCATCCGCTGCTCGTCCGCCGAGCACCTCGAGCAGTTCGTGAAGGTCGGTGCCGACGTCAACACGGCGCGCACGCTCGACAACCTCGCCGCGCACGTCGAGCACAAGGCCGCGTAGCCGATCGGCCGGCTCACCCGTCCTGGTAGCTCGGCGTCGATAGCGACTCGAAGCGCGCCGGGTTTTGCCGCGCGCGTCACGGTGACCGGCCCGGAGGCCGGTCGCGACACCGCTCCATGGCGCGTCGCATCAAACACCCTGGCGTCGAGCGTTGGCCTCGACCAAGCGAGGCTCCCCTCGACGGTATCCGCCCGCGGCACCGCTTCCACACACTGCTGCCGAAATCACACCGCCACTTGTATCGGGTCGGGCGCGAGTATATATTGATAGTCGTATCAATAATCCTGCGCGGAACACGAAGAGGACACACATGCCACTGATGGCCAGCCGTCGTCGCCTCGAAGATGGTGACTTCGATGCCTGGGGAGGCCGGTTCACGCAGGGCGCATTTCCACCACTCGATAGCTGAGGTGAGTCATGACAACGAACAAGATCCTGGTCACGGGCGCCAATGGACACTTCGGACGCCGCGTCGTGGAGCTCTTGCTGGAGACGGGCGAACGCGAGGTGGTCGCGGCAACGCGAAGCCCCGACAAGATCGCAGATCTCGCCGCGCGCGGTGCGGAGCTGCGTGCCGCGAACTTCGACATGCCGGCGAGCCTCGCCGATGCGTTTCGCGGTGTGGAGCGGATCCTCATCGTGTCGACCGACGCGCTCGGCATACCGGGCCAGCGTCAGCGGCAGCACCGCGCAGCCGTGGATGCAGCTGCACGCGCGGGCGTCCGACACATCGTCTACACGTCGATGCCGAACCCTGGCCCGGGGTCGCTCATCCCGTTCGCGCCGGATCATCACGAAACCGAGCTCGCGATCATGAACACGGGGGTCCCGTTCACGATCCTCCGGATGAACTGGTACATGGAGAACCTCTTCATGTGGCTACCGCACGCGCTGGACAGCGGCGTCTGGCACACCGCAAGCGGAGCCGGACGCGTCGGCTACGTCGCGCGTGAAGACACCGCGCGCGCGGCTGCAGCGGCGCTCGTGAAACCGCCGTCGAACGGGCATCTCGACATCAGCGGACCGGCGGCGCTCAGCGCGGCTGATCTCGTCACGACGGCCACGGCGGTGTTCGGCCGGCCGATCGAGCGCATCGACGTCACCGACGATCAATTACGCGCGGGGCTTCTCGCCGCGGGCGTGCCGCCGCCGCTCGCGGAACTGGTTGTCGCGATGGACGCCAATACCCGTGCGGGTAACGTCGATCTGGTCAGCGACGGCGTGGTTCGGCTCACCGGGTCGCCGCCGCAGACGCTCCGCGCGTTCCTCGACAGCCAGCGGGCGATCGTTCCCGGATGACGGACCGCGGCACCGGCCGCCGTTGATGCATCGCGGCAACGCGCTGCCTCGGAGATCGCGATACTTCGTCTCGACTCGCGCGGTATTTGAGTACAGTATCAAATCATGATGAGCGACCGCGAACGCGAAACGGCGGGCACGACCGGGCATCTCGTCACGCTGCGACCGAGCGGCAAGACCTACGTCGTGCCGGATCGCAGGCCGATCTTGGCGTGTGCGCTCGCGAGCGGCATCTCGCTACCCTACGCGTGCCGCATGGGTTGCTGCCGCACGTGCCGCGGCCGGATCCTCGAGGGCTCGGTCGATTACGGCGAGGTGATCTCGGCCTATCTCGACGAGCGCGACAAGGCAGCGGGCTATGCGCTGCTGTGCAAGGCCTCGCCGTTGACGGACGTCGTGATCGAGGTCGATGAGCAGCCGCTACTCGAGCCACCCGGCGAGTTCGTCGCTATGGTGAAGCGCATCGAGCGCGTCGCGCCGGACATCGCGCTCGTTCGGCTACGCCTACCGCTCCACGAGCCGATGCGGTTTGCCGCCGGGCAGTATATCGACATCGTGCTCGACGACGGTCGGCGTCGCAGCTATTCGATCGCGAACGCCAGCGCCGCGAGTGGCGTCATCGACGTCGAACTCCACATCCAACACATTCCAGGCGGTGCGTTCACCGATCGGTTGTTCCGCGAGATGAAACAACGAGAGCGACTGCGTTTCGAGGGTCCGCTCGGCACGTTCTTCCTGCGCGATGGTGCCGAGCCCGTGGTCCTGGTCGCAACGGGCACGGGCTACGCGCCGCTGCGTTCGATCATCGCGCGTGCTCTCGCCGACGGAAGTACACGCCCGATGACGCTCTACTGGGGCGCACGCCAGCGCCGCGACCTGTACGCGTTCGAGGAGCCGGCGCGCTGGGCGTCCGAGCATCCCTGGTTCCGGTTCGTGCCGGTGCTGTCACGGCCGACGCTCGAGGACGCGTGGACCGGGCGCACCGGCTATGTCCAGGACGCCGTCGTGCGGGACGCGCCCGATCTATCGGCGCACGCCGTGTACGCGAGCGGCGCGCCCGAGATGGTGGATGCCGCGCGCGGAGCATTCGTCACCCACGGCCAGCTTCCCGGCGATCGCTTCTATGCGGATGCGTTCGTCGATGCCTCGCACGCGAACCCGTCGATCAAAGAGGAGCCGTCACATGCTCGACATTGAAGGATTGATGCCACCGAAACCGCGCGCTTCGATCGTGAAGCCCTACGCGCTGACGCACGGTACGTGCGAGTGCAGGAGCCTGAGCGCGACGCGTTCATTCTACGAGGAGTTCCTCGGGCTCGAGGTCGTCCGCCACGCCCCACCGGGCATGGTGTTCCGGCTGGGCATGAAGTTCCACGTGGTGTGCATCGAGGTCGGCGACAACGTGCATCCCGTGACGCTGATGAACCACTGGGGCCTCGATGTCGAGACCAAGGAAGAGGTCGACGCCGCGCATGCGAAGGCGCACGAGCTGCAAGGCAAGTACGGGATCAAGCAGATTCGGCCGATCGAGATCCAGCACGGTGTGTACTCGTTCTACTTCGAAGATCTCGATCACAACTGGTGGGAGATCCAGCACTACGACGGCTACCTCCACGACGACTTCTTCGACTTCGGGGATCGCTTCGACCGCGACGGCAAGCCTGTCCTGAACAAAGGAAAGTAGCGCAGCGATGCAAGACAACCCTTGGCACATGGCGCCGGCGCTGGTGAGCTACCCGGCTGCCGGGACGGAGAAGATCGGGCTGGTCGTCGACGGCAATATCCACGACGCGGGCGAGATCCTGCGTGCGGTCGGCGCGCGCGATCTCGTCGGTGCGCTGTGCCACTGGCGGACGATCGAGCCGGTCCTCGCGGAGCTCGCGGCCGGCGCGGCGACCACGCAGCTCGCCTCGCGCCCGCTCGCGGGTGCGGTGCTGGGGCCGCCGCTCGTCCCGGGGACGATCTACTGCGCGGGCGCGAACTACGTCGATCACATCGCCGAGATGGCGCGCGTGACCGGGCAAACCATCGTCAGCGCAAAGGACGTCGGCGAGGATCCATGGTTCTTTCTCAAGGCGCGCAGCGCGGTCGTCGGCCCGGGGGCCATGATCGCGCTGCCCCGCCGTTCGCTGCGCGTCGACTACGAGGTCGAGCTCGCGGTGGTGATCGGTGTGGTCGCGAAGGACGTGTCCGTCGACCAGGCGCTCGACTACGTCGCCGGTTACACGATCGCGGACGACGTGTCCGTGCGCGACGTCGGTCGTCCGCGGACGCCCGTCGGATCGCCGTTTTACTACGACTGGATCTCGATGAAGAACTTCGATGGCGCGTGTCCGCTCGGCCCTGGACTCGTGCCGGCGCGGTTCGTCGAGGACCCGCAGCACCTGGCCATCGAGCTGTGGGTCAACGACGAACGCCGCCAGAGCTCGAACACCGACCAGATGATCTTCTCCATCGCGGAGCAGATCGCGTGGCTGTCGAGCCGACTCACGCTGCACCCCGGCGATGTCGTGCTGACCGGAACACCGGCCGGCGTCGCCCTGGCGAGCGGCCGCTTCCTGCGCTCTGGTGACTCGGTCCGCGTACGGATCGAATCGCTTGGAGAGATGAGCCACACGTTCGCTTAGCCGCAACCACGAAAGGTCTCGCATGCCCAACGCTCACATCGTCCGCGATTTCCCGTCATCCTTTGGCGGCCTCTTGCTACGTCCCGGCTCGCTCGCGTTCGACCGCGCGAAGGTCGTGTTCAACATGCGCAATGCCGGCGAACCGGCCGCGATCGCGCGCTGCACCACCACGGACGATGTGCTGACGACGATGCGATACGCGGCGGAGCGCGATCTCCCGCTCGCGATCCGCAGCGGCGGCCACGGTGTGGATGCCAGCGCAATGCCCGAGGGCGCGCTGGTCGCTGATCTCTCGCTGATGAAGATGTGCACGCTCGACCGCGCGACGAAGCGGGTGCGGATCGGCTCCGGCGTGCTGCTGAGTGAGCTCGACGCGGTGACGCAAGACCACCGCCTCGTGGTGCCGTCCGGCACCGTGAGCACGACCGGCGTTGCCGGCCTCGTGCTCGGTGGCGGCGTCGGCTACAACATGCGGCGCTTTGGCGCCTCGGTCGACTCGCTGCTGTCGTGCGACGTGGTCACGACGGATGGCCGGCTCGTGCGCGCGAGCGCCGATGAAAACCCGGATCTGTTCTGGGCGCTGCGCGGCGGCGGTGGAAACTTCGGCATCGTGACCAGCTTCGAGTTTCAGGCCCACGAGTCGCCACCGATGGTGATCGGTGGCATGATTTTGTACGCAGCTGACCACGCGGCCGAGGTGATGCAGAAGGTCCGCGACTACATGCCGACCTCGCCGCGCGAGCTCGCGATGATCGCCGCGTTCTCGCAGTGCCCTCCGCTGCCGCAAGTTCCGCCATCGCAGTGGGGCAAGCCGATCATGATCCTCGACGTCGTCTACTTCGGATCGCACGACAAGACGGACGAGGTGATCGGCCCGCTCACGCGACTCGCCCCACCGATCGCCGCGCTCGTCGGACCGATGCCATGGGTCGCGGCGAACAGCATGCTCGACGCGATCTCGAGCTACGGCGCGCGCTGCTTCACGCGCGGGGGCTACTTGAAGACGCTGTCCGAGGCCGCGATCGCGGCGGTGATCGAGAGCTGGCTCGCCGGCCCGTCGACGAAGACCCCCGGCGCGCTCACGGTGCAGAACCTGTGGTTCATGGGCGCGGGCGCGATCGCTGACGACTTCGCCGAGGACTCGTGCGCGTTTTCACGGGAGGGCGTCGACTGGTTCTGGGAGGGGGTCTCGATGTGGCGCGATCCAGCCGAAGACGATCCGTTCGAGCGCTGGGCGATCGCGGCCAACGATCGCGTGCGCCCCCATCTGCGCGCGAACGGCTACGTGAACCTGTGCCTCGATCAGGGGCCGACGTGGCTGCGTGGGCTCTACGGATCGGAGGCGAAGTACCAGCGGCTTCTCGACGCCAAGCGCACGTGGGATCCCAAGAATCTCCTGCGCTTCAACAAGAACTTCAAAGTCTGAAGGAGCATGCAAGACGCCGTAGCGCGAACCCAGACCGCGCGCGAGCGAGGCCCCATTCGTCGGCGAGCTCAGTCCTGGCTGTCCGCGTTTCGGGACGCATCTTGCTCGGCCTCGATGAGCCGGGCCAACACCCGTCGCGCACGAACGGCGGCAGCATCGGTGGACAGCACGACCGGCCGCAGCGACATCAAGTCGAGCGAGCCCATGCGTTCCTGACACGCTTGCATCATGGGGCCGTCTTCGGTGCGAAACACCGCGTCGATCGTCTTCTGGATCTTTTGACTCAGCTCGTGGTCGTCGCACTTCATGTTGCGTGCGTGGGCCCAGAAATAGTGCGTGCTGGTCTCGGTCTCGGGCGTGAGCACGTGTGCGCTTGGCGTCGACAGTCCCTCTGATTCCGGCCTTCCGCATCCGGTGACTCCGACGTCGAGCACCATGTGCGCAGGAGGATCCCATCGCATGTGAGCGCGTCGGTCGCCATGGGACGGGGCGCCGTCCCATATCATCTTGTGAAGTCTTGTCGTGGGGTCGTTCGGGATCCAGTTGAAGCCGAAGATCGTGTTGTCGACCTGCTTCATGTCGAACCGTGTGCGTTGGCTCGACTGTTTGCTGCCCACGACGGCGTGGAGAAACTCGACATGGCTCAGATCGAGCAGGTTATCGACGATCAATTGATAGTTCACTGGCAGATTGAGGTAGCCGTACACGACAGCCTGCTCGTCGCTCTCGGCAAGTGCGCTGAAGTTCGTCAGCAGCGATGGGCTCGCGGCGCCGGCGTCTCCCATCCATATCCAGATGGTCTTGTACGCCTCGAGGACAGGATACGTTCTTACGCGCGCCCTCTTGGTGACGATGTTGTTGCCTTGCGGGTTGAGGACGCAAGCGCCCGACCCGTCGAAGCGAAGGCCATGATAGGGGCACTCCAGCGCGCCACCGATCAGCTTGCCTTTCGAGAGCGGTGCAAAGCGGTGGGGGCAACGGTCTTCGAGAGCGATCGCGTGGTCGTCGAGGTCGCGGAACAGCACGACATGTTCGCCGAGCAGCCGTCTCCCGAGTGGAGCAGCCGAGAGCTCGTGGCTCCATGCTGCGGCGTACCAAGCATTGCGAAGGTATCGTGGGTGCGCTGCCGTGTCTTGCATGGTTCCTCAGGTGGGCTTGAATGACGAGGTGGCGGTCGACGCAGAGAGCCCGGCCCATCGGGCACCCGGACCACGACACGTGGATGCTACTGTTTGGCGACCAACGATCTCATCGCGGCACCTGTGGCCAGGCATGGCGCCGCGTCGCGGGGCTGGCCTTCCGGACTCGCCGCCCGCGACGGCTGCTCGCGTCATGACGAAGCTCTCATGCATGAATTGACAGTCCAGACAATTATCGTATTCTGCCCGGGATGAACGCCGCCGACAAGCTGGGTGTCCGCGATCTCTGTCCCCGGTCGACTTCGAGTTCGACGTCATGGTGCGGACGGGCCGCCTCACCGAGCAGCGCCTCGTCGTGGACTATCCGCGCTTCATGACCCGCCACACCGCGGACTGGCAGGCGTTTCGAAGCGCTCGTGAGACTGCGTACGACGAACCAAGGAGTCGACCATGACGTCGCGAGCCTGCCAGACAAGGCCAGACAAGCAGCGCGCGTGCATGGCACGAGTCGCGAATCGCCTCGGAGAGGTGTGACGATGCAGGGTCCCGCCGAGTCCGACGCCGATCCCGTCGAGACCCGGGAATGGCTCGAGTCCCTCGACGACGTCGCGCGCGTCGCCGATCCGGATCGCGCGCGCTTCCTGTTGCGGCAGCTCGAGGACCACGCGCACGACGTCGGGCTGGTCGCCGGCGCCGCGGCGGGCTCCACGTCCTACCGCAACACCATCCCGGTCGAGCGACAGGGCGACTACCCGGGCGATCTCGCCGTCGAGGAGCGGCTCACGGCCATCATGCGGTGGAACGCGCTCGCGATGGTCGTGCGCGCGAACCAGGCCTACGGGGAGCTCGGCGGTCACGTCGCGAGCTACGCCTCTGCGGCGGAGATCTTCGAGGTCGGCTTCCATCACTTCTTCCGCGCGGCCAGCGAAGCGAGCGGCGGTGATCTGGTCTACTTCCAGCCGCACTCGGCGCCGGGCGTGTACGCCCGCGGCTTTCTCGAGGGCCGGCTCGACGAGGAGCGGCTCGCCAACTTTCGCCAGGAGGTCGGCGGGCGCGGCCTGTGCTCCTACCCGCATCCGTGGTTGATGCCGGAGCTGTGGCAGTTTCCCACGGGTTCGATGGGCATCGGGCCCATCAATGCGATCTACCAGGCGCGTTTCCTTCGCTACCTGGATCATCGCGGCCTGCGCGACGCCGGTGATCGGCGGGTCTGGGGCGTGTTCGGCGACGGCGAGATGGACGAGCCCGAGTCGATCGGCGCGCTGACGCTCGCGGCGCGTGAACGGCTCGACAACCTGACGTTCGTCGTCAACTGCAACCTGCAGCGGCTCGATGGGCCGGTGCGAGGCAATGGGCAGATCATTCAAGAGCTGGAAGGGCTGTTCGCCGGCGCGGGCTGGAACGTCATCAAGGTGCTGTGGGGTTCGGAGTGGGATGCGCTGTTTGCCCGTGACCACGGTCGTGTGCTCCTGCGCACGCTCGCCGCGACCGTGGACGGCGAGTTCCAGCGGCTCGGCGCCAAGGACGGCGCCTACAACCGGGACCACTTCTTCGCGCGCGATCTCGAGCTGCTCGGGCTGGTCGCGCACCTGAGCGAGGCCGAGATCCACGGCCTGAAGCGCGGTGGCCACGACCCGCGCAAGCTCCACGCCGCGTTCGCCGCCGCGGTGGCGCACCGCGGTCGGCCGACGGTGATCTTGGTCAAGACCAAGAAAGGCTATGGCATGGGCGGCGCCGGTGAGTCGCGCATGACGGCGCATCAGACCAAGAAGCTCGACGTCGCCGCGCTGTTCGCGTTCCGCGACCGCTTCGCGTTACCGCTGTCCGACGACGATGTCGAGCATTTGCGGTTCTACCGGCCGCCGGAGGGCAGCGCCGAGCTGGTGTACTTGAAGGCGCGCCGCGCGGCGCTGGGCGGCTTCGTGCCTGCCCGTCGGCGCGCGGCCCCGGCGCTGGCCGTGCCAGCGCTGGACCGCTGGGCGAGCTTCGCGATCGCGGCGGGCGGCAAGGTGATGTCGACGACGATGGCGGTGGTGCGCCTGTTGACCAACCTGCTTCGCGACCCGGCGCTCGGGCCGCGCGTCGTTCCGATCGTGGCGGACGAGGCCCGCACGTTCGGCATGGACAATCTGTTCCGGCAGGTCGGCATCTACTCGCCGTCCGGACAATGCTACGAGCCCGAGGACGCGAGCTCGGCGCTGTTCTACCGCGAGGCCAAGGATGGCCAGCTGCTCGAAGAGGGCATCACGGAGGCCGGCGCGCTGTCGTCGTGGATCGCGGCTGGCACGTCCTACAGCGTGCACGGGCTCTCGCTCCTGCCGTTCTACATCTTCTACTCGATGTTCGGCTTCCAGCGGGTCGGCGACCTCATCTGGGCCGCCGCCGATCAGCGCGCGCGGGGGTTTCTGATCGGCGCCACCTCGGGGCGCACCACGCTCGGCGGCGAGGGTCTCCAGCACCAGGACGGCAGCAGCCAGGTCATGGCCGCGATGGTGCCGAACTGCCGCGCCTACGATCCGGCGTTCGCGGGCGAGCTGGCGGTCATCCTCGACCATGGCGCGCGTCGCATGCTGGAGCACCAGGTCGACGAGTTCTATTACGTGACCGTGATGAACGAGAGCTACGCGCAACCGTCGTTGCCCGAGGGTGTGCACGTCGACGTCATCGCAGGCATGTATCATTTCGCCGGTCAGGTGCCAGCGGGATCCCGCGCGGCGGTGCGTCTGCTCGGCTCGGGCGCGATCCTGCGCGAGGTCATCGCGGCGGCGGAGCTCCTCGCCACCGACTTCGGCATCGCATCCGACGTCTACAGCGTGACCAGCTTCAGCGAGCTCGGGCGTTCCGCCGCCGAGGCCGCGCGGTGGAATCGACTGCACCCTGCCGAGGAGCCGCGGGTGAGCCACGTCGAGCGGTTACTGACCGGCGATGCGCCGATCGTCGCGGCGACGGACTACGTGCGCGCGTATCCGCAGCTGATCGCGCCGTACCTCCGTGCGCGCTACGTCACGCTCGGGACCGACGGGTTCGGTCGCAGTGACACACGGGTCGCGCTGCGCAGGTTCTTCGAGGTCGACCGCGCCTCGATCGCAGTGGCTGCCCTGCACGCGCTCGCCGAGGAGGGGCGCGTGACCCGAGCGGTCGTGGTGGAGGCCATCCGGCGCTACGGGATCGAGCGCGACGCGGAGGCGCCGTGGAGTCGATGACCGTGCCCGAGCCGGTGACCGTGCCCGACATCGGCGACCACGAGGCCGTGGAGGTCATTGAAGTGCTGGTCGTGCCCGGCGACGCGATCGCCAAGGACGCGACGGTCATCGTGCTCGAGTCAGACAAGGCGACCATGGACATTCCCGCACCGCGCAGCGGCGTGGTGGCCGAGGTGCACGTGCGCGTGGGCGACCGCGTGAGCAAGGGGTCGCCGGTCTTGTCGCTACGAGGCGCCGCGGAGGGCAGGGCCGTCAAGCCGAGTCCACCGCCCGCGTCCGCGCCGGAGCCAGCGCTGGGGCAGGTGAGCGCCGCCGTGGTCCCCGCGACGGAGACCGAGCGCGTGGCGGTCCGCGCGTCCCCGTCCTTGCGCAAGCTCGGTCGCGAGCTCCGCCTCGACCTCGCGCAGATCACGCCGACCGGGCCGGCGGGGCGGCTGCGGCGGGAGGACATCGACGCCTTCGTGCGCGAGCGCGACGCTCCCGCTGCGGAACCCGGCGTGGACGTCGGTCGGTTCGGCCCCGTGGAGCGCAAGCCGCTGTCGCGCGTCCAGCGGATCTCTGGCGCCCACGTCACACGAAGCTGGACGACGATCCCGCATGTCACGAACTTCGACGAGGCCGACGTCACCGACCTGGAGACATTTCGGGTCACCGTCAATCGCGAGCAGGAGCGGCGCGGCATCAAGGTCACGATGCTCGCCTTCCTCCTGAAGGCATCTGCCGAGGCCTTGCGCCAGCACGCCGAGTTCAACACGTCGCTGGACGGGGACGACCTCGTCTACAGGCGCTACGTCCACATCGGCTTCGCGGCCGACACACCGAGCGGTCTTCTCGTCCCCGTCGTCCGTGACGTTGATCGCAAGGGCGTGCTGCAGATCGCCCAGGAGGTCGCGGAGCTGGCTGCCCGCGCACGCCAGGGCAAGCTGCCAGCGAGCGAGATGCAGGGCGGCTGCTTCTCCATCTCGTCGCTCGGCGGGGTTGGCGGCCTCGGCTTCACGCCCATCATCAACGCGCCCGAGGTCGCCATCCTCGGCGCCGCGCGCGCAAGGCAGCAGCCCGTGTGGAACGGGAGCGCGTTCGTGCCGCGGCTCATGCTGCCGCTCGCGCTGTCCTGGGATCACCGGGTCCTCGACGGCGTCGCGGCGGCGCGCTTCCTCGTCACCCTCGCAGCTCTCCTCGCCGACCTCCGCCGCGTCCTGCTCTGACATCGTCCACGACGGCGCCGGCGCAGCGTCGTGTTGGAGGGCGGTCACGATGGTCGCGCGCAGCGCCTCCGTCAGAGCACCGCGTCAGCGACGGCGAACTGGCTCGTCGCAGGTTGCGAGGGAGCCATGCGCTGGGCCGAAGTCCAGAAGTCATTCGGGTGACGCGTCGCGTCTTTTCGCGAGATCAGCGCGGCCCTTGCAGTCATGATGCGATCTCCGTCAAAATTGATTGCCATGACAATTGTACGAGAAGATCTCTCCACGCCAACCAGGAGCTGCGGATGAGCGAGCCACGAACAGACATCCTTCCAGAGGTCGAGCGTGCGGACGAAGCGCGTTACCAGGCGATGATCGCGAACGACCAAGATGCGCTGGGGCATCTGCTCGCAGACGATCTCGTGTACACGCACTCGGTCGGCATGTCCGACACGAAGGCGTCGTTCCTCGAGTCTCTGCGGAGCGGCAAGTTCCGATTCAAGTCGTCCAAGCGCGAGGACGTTGGCGTGCGCCTCTACGGCGACACCGCGCTCCTCCATGGTCGGGTCACGCTCACCGTCGACGTGGGTGGCCAGGAGCACGTCGCGCGCAACGCGTTCGTGACGGCCTGGTCGAAGCGCGCGGGCCACTGGCAGCTGGTCCACTGGCAATCGACTCCGCTGAAATAGCGTGCTCCGAGCGAGCGGAACGATGACGCACGCGGATCCAACGCGTCGTGTCAAGCGAATCCGCAGCCGGAGTTGATATTCATCTTGCTTATCTCGTCGTGTAATAGTATTTGATACCACGCTCAATAAAGCGCGGTCACGGGTCCGCGGCCCTCGAGCGCCCGTCGCCCGTCGTGCGGGCCTATCACTCTGATCTCGCGACCGTGTCTTGACGCATAGAGCACCACGCACTGCGTTGAAGGTTCATTGGTAGATCGCCATGTCCTTGTGAGTATGGATGAGTTCTTGTTGTTAACTGGCATATAACTCTGAGGTGATCACATGGGTCGACGCCGTTCGCGCTTGATGGTCCTGAGTTTGGTCGCGTTGTCGCTGGCCGGAGTGACTGGAGTGACTGGAGTGAGAGAGAAAACCGCACGCGCGGGAGCCGAGGTGTTGAGCTACGACGTACGCACCGCCGCGATGGGCGGAGCCGGGGTCAGCGGCTCGCGCGGTGCCGCCGCGGTCGTCGACAATCCAGCGCTGATTCTGACGACCGACAGCGTCGATCTGACGTTGAATTCGTTCGTCCTCAACGCGCAGACCGAAGCGCCCGTGCTCGGACCCAATCAGCCATTGAATTCGAGCATCACCGTCCCGGTGTTCTTTGCGGCGGGCGCGCTCCGCCTGAACCGGAAGCTCGCAGTGGCGGTGGGCGTCGAGCCGATCGGAGCGGGCGCGCCGTACGACCTGCCGAACGGCGGCAAGCTGTCGGTCATCGCCGTGCAAGTCTCTCTCGAGCTCTCCGCCGCATACGCGATCACCGACAACCTGTACATTGGCGCGGCTTGGCGCCCGTCCTACGTCAAGACCACGATCAGGACCCCGAGCCCGACTCCGACCGATCCTGGAGCGGAGACAAAGCTCGATCTCAGTCACGTCGCTCCCGCCAGTGGCAGTGTCGGCCTGTTTTGCCGGATCGACTCCGACACGAGGGCAGGCCTGTTCTATCGATCGCGCACGTCGACCGATCTCACCGGCAGCGCCATCACGCCGGGCGGGACGTTCGACGCACGCTCGCACTTCGCGTTGCCCGACAAGTTCGTTCTCGGCTTCGATCGCTCGTTGTTCGACAAGCGACTCAGCGTTGCCGTCCAGGGTGAGGTCGAGCTGTTCGGTGCGCTCGACGGCACGCAGATCACCACGGTGGAGACTCCGGGCGGCCCGATCATGCAGCGCACCGTCTCGAACGACAAGACGACCTGGGGCGTGAAGGTCGGTGGCGAGCTCTGGGCGATCCCGGACCGGCTGGCCGTGCGCGCGGGCCTCTGGTTCGGCACGGAGCCGGGACGCGAAGAACACGCCAACTACTTTTCACCCTATTTCAACTACATGTTCTTCCCGACCGCCGGGATCGGCGTGAAGCTCGGCAGACTGGATCTGAACGCGGTGATGAGCTGGGAGATCCGGAACGGCGCGCAGGTCGCCCAGACCGACAACGGCAACCCGGGCCACTATGCGCATTGGGCGTACTTGCCGGGCGTCAGCGCCAACGCTCGCTTCTGACCGGCCAACGGCGTGTCGTCAGCGACGCGGTGTTTCGGCTCACCGGATCGCCGGCGCAGACGCTCCGCGCGGTCCTCGACAGCCAGCGGGCGATCGGTCCCGGATGACGACCGCTGCGCCTTGAGACCGTATGCGCTTTGGGGGTATCTCTGTGCCCTAGGCGCATGGCCTCCAACGCTCGGAACAAGCCCCCCGGCACGACGTCGCGGCGAGGGTCCAAGGCTGCACCGCGCGGCCCCGGGCGACCGCCGGCTTCCGCGGGCGACCAGCTGAGCCGGGCCGCGATCATCGCCCACACCCTCGAGCTCGCGAAAACCACACCGCTGCACGAGCTCTCGGTCGTGGCCGTAGCGCGCGACCTCGGCGTTGCGCCGGGGCTCGTCCACTACTACCTCGGCAGCCGCGACAAGCTGATCTCGGGCGTCATGAACGGATTCTATCGCCTGATCGCCACTGACTGGCCACCGCCGACCGAGGACTGGCGCGCGGACCTCGATAGCGCAGGGCGACGTCTCCACCGGTTCCACGTCGAGTACGTGGGGATCGCGGCGTACGTCACCGCTCATAATCGGTTCCGCATGGCGCAGCTCGTCGAGCCCGGCGAGGTCGACTATGGCCTGCTGCTGTTCGATCGGTTCGTGGGCGTGGTGCGGCGGCTCGGGTTCGATGCGCGTCGCACGGCGACGTACGCGCAGCTCCTCGTCGACTTCCTCGTGACGAGCGCCACATCGACGCTGCGTCGCCGGTGGCCGGACGAGCACGCCGCGTTCATGGAGCGCGTGTTCTCGCGACTCGATCCGGCGGTCTATCCACACGCTTCGTTCGTGCGCCGCGACTTCATCTCGACGTCCGCGCAGTCGGCATTCGAAGCCGGCTGGTCGCTCGTACTTGCCGGCATCGAGAGCGAGCGCGCCCTCGCGCTGACCCCGACGGACCGCGGCACCGGCCGACGTTGATGCATCGCGGCACGCGTTGCCTCGGCGAGATCGCGCTGGTTGGTCTCGACTCGCGTTATATTTGAGTCCAGTATCAAATCATGATGCGCGACGGCGCGGGAGCTCTGCCACCGAAGCCGCGAGCGGCGATCAAGAACGTCAAAGCCACCTGAGGGACCATGCAAGACACAACGACGCGAACCGTGCTCGAACGCGAGCTTGTCGAGAAGGCGAGGCAGCTCGTCCCCACGTTGCGCGCGCTCGGCCCGGAGGTTGCCGGTGCTCGCGTCGTCCCTGACCGCGTGATCGGTCTGCTTCGCGACGCCGGCCTGATGAGTCTGCTCCGCCCTCACAGGTACGGCGGACCCGCGGTCGGCGCCGATACCGCGTTCCGGATCGCGCGCGAGCTCGCGCGCGGCGACGGCTCGGTCGCGTGGGTCTACGCGGTGCTCAGCGCTCACGATCATTTGATCGGACTCTATCCGGCGACCGTTCAAGACGCGTACTGGGCCTCGCCCGTGCCTCGGTCATCGTCGAGCTACATGCCGACCGGCCGCGCGACGCCGGCCCCCGGCGGGTTTCGACTCGACGGCCGCTGGTCGTTCTCCAGCGGCGTCGACAACGCCGGTTGGGTTGTCGTGGGCGCGATCGTCGGTATGCTCCCGTGCGCGCCGCCGGCGCCCGACTTGCGGTTCTTCCTCGTGCCGCGATCCGAGATCGCGCTCGACGACGATTGGCATGTCCTCGGGCTCGAGGGGACCGGCAGCAAGACGCTCGTGTTCGAGCAGATCTTTGTACCGCACGAGCGCGTGCTGGCGAACGAGGACATCAAGGCCGGGACCGCACCCGGCGCGACGGTCCACGACGATCCGCTGTATCGCACGTCGGCGTGGCCGCTGTTCGGGTTCTGCATCGTTGCGCCCGCGGTCGGTCTGGTACAGGTCGCGTACGACGTCGTGTTCGAGCAGATCGCCGCGCGCGCCAAGAAGTCGGATCCGTCGTTCGAAGCGCGCAAGGCGTCCGTGTTCGGCAAGCTCGCCGAGGTGAGCGCGCAGGTCGACGCCGCGCTGCTGCTCTACGAGCGTGGGCTCACCGAGACGAGTGCCCTGATCGCGGCGGGGCTCCCGCTCCCGATCGAGCTCAAGGCGCGCAATCGCCGCGACCAGACCTATGGTACGGGGCTGCTCCGCCAGGCGATGTCGACGCTGCTCGGCATGTCCGGCGGGAGCGGTATCTACGAGCACAACCACGTGCAGCGCGCGTTTCGCGATCTCCACGCGCTCTCGGCGCACCCCGGCGGTAGCTGGGAGACGGCGTCGATCGATTATGGCTCCGTCGTGCTGGGTGGCCAACCACTCGAGCCGCTGTTCTAAGCGAGCTCATCGCGGGACTGTGGCAACGCGTGGCGCCGCGTCGCGGGTCCGGCCTTGCGGACTTGGCCCTCGACGTCGTGGCCGAGCAGCGCCGGCATGCGCTCCGTGATCGCGAGCAACGCGTCGAGATCCACGCCGGTGTCCCAGCCCATCGCCTCGAGCATGTGCACGAGGTCCTCGGTACACACGTTGCCGCTCGCGCCTGGCGCGAACGGACAGCCGCCGATACCCCCGAGCGCGGCATCGAACCGGCGGACTCCAGCGTCGAGCGCGGCTGCGGCGTTGGCGAGGCCCATGCCGCGCGTGTTGTGGAAGTGCGCGGTGAGCTCGAGCTCCGGCCAGCGGTTCGCGATCTGCCGGCACAGCGTTCCGACCTGGGCCGGGTTCGCCATGCCGGTCGTGTCGCACAGCGTGATGCGCGTGATGCCGAGGGTCACGAACGCGGCGACGCGGTCGAACACACGCGCCGCCGGCACGTCGCCCTCGAACGGGCACCCGAACGCCGTCGACAGCGACGCGTTGATCACCTTGCCTCGCGGCAGCGAGGCGATCGCGGCCAGCTGCGCGAGCGACTGCGCGGATGTCATGCGCAGGTTCGCTTGGTTGTGGCTCTCGCTCGCCGACATCACGACGTTCAGCTCGTCGACGTTTGCCGCGAGCGCTCGCTCGGCGCCGCGCGCGTTCGGGACGAGCGCGGCATAGGTCACTCCGGGCACCCGCGCGATTCCGCGCAGCACCGCATCGGCATCCGCGAGCGTGGGGATCGCCCTCGGCGACGTGAACGACGTCACCTCGATCTTCGCGAGCCCGGTGCGGGACAAGGCGTCGATCCAGGCGATCTTGTCTTCGGTCGGCACGAAGCGCGGCTCGATCTGCAAGCCATCGCGTGGCGCAACCTCGTGGACGAACACCCGCCGCGTCACGCGATCACGCCTTCCGCGCGAAGGACCGCGAGGCGCTCGGGGGCGATCCCGAGCGCGGCGAGCACTTCGGTCGTGTGTTCGCCGAGCTCGGGGCCAAGCCAACGCGTCTCGCCCGGGGTCGTGGCGAGCTTGGGCACGATCCCCGGTATGTCGATCGGCGTGCCGTCGGCGAGCACGTGGTGCTCGATCATCCCGCGTGCGTTGATGTGAGGATCGCCGTGGATGTCGGCTGCCGTGTAGATGCGGCCCGCGGGGACCTCGGAGACCTCGAGTATCCGCAGAACGTCGTCGAGCGTGCGCCCTCGGGTCCACGCGCCGATCGCATCGTCGAGCTCGGTGGCACGCGTGACGCGGCCGTCGTTGTGGGCGAGTCCCAGATCATCGGCGAGATCGGGGCGTTCGATCGCGCGCATCAGCCGCGTGAAGATCGCGTCGCTGTTGCCGGCGATGACCACGTGCGCATCGCTACACGCGTAGGTGTTCGATGGCGCGATGCCGGGCAGGCTCGCGCCGCTGCGCTCGCGGATGTGGCCGAACATCGCGTACTCCGGCACGAGGCTCTCCATCCCGGCGAGCACCGCCTCGTACAGCGCCACGTCGACGACCTGACCGTCGCCGCCCGCGCGGACGTGATGCATCGCGATCAGCGCGCCGATCACGCTGTACAACGAGGCGAGGGTGTCACCGAGGCTCGCGCCGGTCCGCACGGGCGGCCGATCGGGGAACCCCGTCACGTAACGCAACCCGCCCATCGCCTCGGCGATCGCCGCGAAGCCCGGGCGGTCGCGGAGCGGGCCGGTCTGGCCGTACCCGGAGACGCGCACCATGACGAGCTTCGGGGCGAGCGCGTGGAGTTGCTCCCAACCCAGACCCCAGCGTTCGAGCGTCCCTGGTCGGAAGTTTTCGATGACGATGTCGGTGCCGCGTACGAGCGCGCGCACCAGCTCGCGGCCGGCCTCCGTGCGAAGGTCGATCGCGACCGACTTCTTGTTGCGGCTCTGCGCGCGCCACCACAAGGACGTCCCCACGTGCAACTTGCGCCACGTGCGCAGCGCGTCACCGGTGCCTGGCGGTTCGACCTTCACGACGTCGGCGCCGAACTGACTGAGCAGGGCGCTCGCGTAGGGGCCCGCGATCAACGATCCAAGCTCGAGTACCTTGACGCCCGCGAGGGCTGCTTGTGTCATGATGAAGCTCCCATGCGTCAATTGACATACCAGATAATTATCGTATTCTGTCCGAGATGAACGCCGCCGACAAGCTGGGTGTCCGCGATCCCATGGCGGGCGTCGTCTACCCCAACCCCGAGCGGCTGCGCCGCTATGTCGATGCCGGGGAGTTACCGCAGACGACGCTCGTCGAGGCACTCGGGGCGGCGTTCGAGCGCCACGCCGATCGCGTCGCGCTGGCGTCGTCCGAGGGCGAGCTGCGCTACCGCGAGCTCGACGAGATCACGGATCGTCTGGGGGCGGCGCTCCTCGCGCTCGGCCTCCAGCCGCTCGACCGCGTCCTGTTTCAGGCCGCGAACAGCCGTGACCTCATCGTCACATTCGTCGGGTGTTTGAAGGCCGGCCTCATCCCGGTGTGTACGCTGCCGAACCATCGCGAGCGCGAGATCGAGGGCATCGGCCGGCACACCGGTGCGCGCGCACATATCGTCCAAGGCGACGATCCGAAGTTCGATCTGGTCGAGTTCGCGCGCAAGGTGCGCCCGCGCATTGCTTCGCTCGCGCACGTCATCTCACTCCGCAGCGCAGCCGCCGCCGACGCGGTGCGCTACGAGGATCTCGTGGCGGCCCAAGATCCGATCCGCGCGAAGGCACGGTTGCGCGACGTGCCGCGCGATCCGTTCCAGGTTGCGGTGTTCCAGCTCTCCGGCGGGACGACCGGGATCCCGAAGGTCATCCCGCGGATGCAGAACGACTACCTGCTCAATGCGCAGTACTCGATCCGGGCGATGGCATTCACGGCGAACGACGTGCTGTTCATGCCGATGCCGATGATCCACAACGCGGCGATGATCTGCTTCTGGTTGCCCGCGTTGCTCGCCGGCGCGACGTTTGCGATCCCGGCCGACATGTCGCCCGAGGCGTGGGGGGAGGTCTTCACCGCGTACCAGCCGACGTTCATCGGGCTGATCCGGCCGCTGCTACCGAGATTCGACGCGATGCTCGAGGCCAAGCTCGGGACGCTCGGGCGGGTTCGCGGCGCGTGGGCGCCCGATGCCGCTCGCATGGTCCGCGAGAAGTACGGAATCCCGAGTCAGGCGATGTTCGGGATGACGGAGGGCATGAACATGTACACGTATCCCGACGATCCGCTCCACGCGCAGGACTGGACGGTTGGCCGGCCGCTGTCGCCGCATGACGAGGTAAAGCTCGTCGCCCCTGGCACCGAGCGCGAGGTCGCGCCAGGCGAGCCAGGCGAGCTGCTGTGCCGTGGCGCGTACACCTTGCACGGCTACTTCAACCTGCCCGAACACAACGCGAGGGTGTTCACCGCAGATGGCTTCTACCGCACCGGGGATATCCTGATCCGGCGACAGATCGACGGCCGCGACTACTATGCGTTCGCAGGCCGCACCAAGGATGTGGTCAACCGCGGCCACGAGAAGATCGACGCTGAAGAGATCGAGAACGCCGTCTCGACGCACGCCGCGGTCGCGAGCTGCGCGGTCGTCGGCGTCCCGGATGAGTGGCTCGGCGAGCGCGTCTGCGCGTGCCTGGTCGTGCGAGCGGGTGTGCGCGCACCGGATGTCGCTGAGCTCGGCCGTCACCTGGAGGGCCTTGGCTTCGCGAAGTTCAAGTGGCCGGAGCGCATCGCGGTGTTGGCCGAGCTGCCGGTCACGAAGGTCGGCAAGCTCGACAAGGCAGCGCTGCGCGCACGCGTTGCGAGCGGTGACGCACAGCTCCAGCTCCGCGGCGTACACCACACCGCGCGGCCGACGTGGAAGCTCGCCGAGACCGTCGCGTTCTATCGCGACGTACTCGGCCTTCCGCTCGTACACGCGGTGTCCGCGCGCGGCTGGGGGGCGGCTCACCACCCCGATTTCTTGCACTTCTTCTTCGACAGCGGCAACGGCAGCACGATCGCGTTCTTCTACTACCTTGGCCACGATCAACCCGCGCATCTGATGCATCGCCCGGAGTTCGACAACGACGCGATCCACACCGCGTGGCAGGTCCACACGCGCGAGGAGCTACTGGCTTGGCGGCGGCGGCTCGAGGCGGGTGGGGTGTCGATCCTCTATCAGATCGAGCACGAAGTGATCGAGTCGATCTACTTTCGCGATCCCAACGGGTACTACCTCGAGATCACGCGCCCGCTGAGATCGCTCACGGCGCTCGACGCCAGCGATGCGGACCTGACGGTGCGCGCGGCGATCGCCGAGGAGGCGAAGTCGCGCGCCGCCGGACAGCGGCTCACGAAGATCGAACCCGTATGGCACGCCAAGGGCGAGCTCGTTGCACGGCTCGTCAAGGAGTCGTCGTGATCACCGTGTTCGTTCCCAACATCCCCGAGTTCGCGCCGATCGTCGGCGCGGCGCGTGGAGTCGCCGGTTGCCACGTTCACGAACCGGTGGGTGGCTACGTGCGGATCGAGGCCGATCGGGTGCTCGAGCTCGTGCGCAAGGAGCTCGGCCTCGGGCCCGCGCTGTGGAACACCGCGCTGTCGGGCGGGTTTCGCGGGTGCATCGTCGAGTACAACCGTGATCGGCTGCGGATCGTGAGCGAGGACGCGTAGTGCGGATCGCGGTCATCGGCGGCGGACCGTCCGGGCTGTACGCTGCGGTCTTGCTCGCGCGCCGGATCCGCGGCGCGCGGATCGATGTGTTCGAGCAGAACCCGCGCGGCGCCACGTACGGCTTCGGCATCGTGCTGGCCGACCGGGGGCTCGAACGCATGAGGCGCGCCGATCCGGACTCGCACGCCGCGATCATGGCGTCATGCGTGTGGACCGAGCACCGCGTGCTGGCACACCCCGACGAGACGATCTTCATCGAGGGTGGTGAGGCAGGCGGCGCGATCTCCCGGCTGCGCTTGCTCGCGATCCTCGAGCAGGCGTGCGAGGCGGCTGGCGTCGTTCTCCATCACGGCGTTCAGATCGACGATGTCCCCGATGGCGACGCCGATCTCGTCATCGGTGCCGACGGCGTGAACTCGAAGTTGCGCGATCGATACGCCACCGGATTTGGCACGACGCGGTGGCTGCTCGGCAACCGCGTTGCGTGGTACGGCACCGACCAGCAGTTCGGGCATCCGGTGCTCGCGTTCAAGCGGCATCGTGACGGGCATTTCGTGGCTGCCGCCTATCCGTATGCGGCGGGGATGAGCACCTTCGTCGTGGAGTGCGATGCGCACACCTGGTTCGCTACGGGGCTCGATCGCATGACCGACGACGCCCGCCGCGAATTTGCGGAGGAGGTGTTTGCGAACGAGCTCGGCGGCCGGCCGCTCGTCAGTAACAAGTCGACGTGGAACAGGCTGCCGGTCGTGCGCAATCGCACGTGGTCCGTCGGTCACCGCGTGCTGGTCGGCGATGCGCTACACAGTGCCCACCCTACGATCGGCTCGGGCACGCGGATCGCGATGGAAGACTCGATCGCGCTTGCCGATGCCGTGGCGCGGTTCGAGCGCGACATCCCTGCGGCGCTCGCCGAATTTCGGCGCGCGCGTGAGCCCACCAAGTCGAAGCTCGTCGCCGCCTCCGAGCTCAGTTTCCTGTGGTACGAGTCGTTCGGAGCGCGCATCGAGACGTTCGCCCCGGTGCCGTTCGTGTTCGACTTCTTGATGCGCACGGGGCGCGTGACCGCGGAGCGGCTGCGGGACGAGTACCCCGCGTTCATGGCGCGCTACGCCGCGCGCTGGCGCGGCATCGAGCCGCCTGTGGCAGCGCGCGAGGTCGTGGGGTCGTGACCGACGGACGTTGGGAGACGCGGCGGCGCGTGCGCTGGGGCGAGTGCGATCCGGCTGGCGTTGTATATACGCCGCGTTTTGCAGAGTACGTCGCCGACGCGTTCCACGAATATCTCGAGTACCTGCTCGGCGCGCCGCTGCAACGCTCACTCGAAGCGCTCGATGTGTCGACGCCGTGCAAGGCACTACGCTTCGTGTTCCATCATGCGCTTCATCCCGACGACGAGCTCGCGCTCGCGGTGGGCGTCGCCGCGATTCGCACGCGAACGTTCGATCTCGCGATCGAAGGCCGACTCGCGGGCGAGCTCGCGTTCGAGGCCGTGTTCACGGCGATCTGTGTTCACCACACGGTTCGCAAGTCCCGCGAGATCCCACCGCGCCTGCGCGAGCGGCTCGAGTGGGACCGAGCTCGCGTGAGTCGCTAGCCGTCGCGTCGCTACGCGGCGCGGGCCGGGAAGCGTGCGCGAAGCCAGGCGACGATCGCCGCACCGGCGACGTCCTGGGGGAGCGGACCGGGCTCCAGCGGATGGCCGTGGTGGTTGCCCTTGATATCGACGCGCTGCTTGTCCCGCGCGCCGATCGCCGCGAACAGCGCACTCGCGTCACTCGGGAACACCGTGTTGTCGCCCGTGTAGTACAGCATCACCACCGGCTGCGCGATCGCAGGGCCGCACGCCTCGAACGACGCGTTCGACGAAAGCCCGGACCACGTCGACAGCCAGCTCTCTGGCGTGCATACCCGCGCGAACCCGACAGCGCCGAGGTTGGACGCGAGGGGGTCGGCGCCCCACACAGTCCCCCAGCGCCGATCCGAGGGATCGATCGCCGGGTCGAACGCGCGCAGGTCGGCGTCGGTGCGCCACACCTCGAAGATGCCGTTGAACGCTCCCTCGAGGCGGTCGCGTCTCGCGTCTCCGTCTTTGGCGCGCACTCGCGCGGCCATGCGCGTCGCGATCATCGCCTTTGCCTTCGCGTCGATGCGCGCGACGCGCGCGCGCTGTGCCGCACGGTAGCGGGTGACGAACTCTGGTGCGTAAGACGCAGGCTTGCCGAACCCGTTGGCTTTGCTGAACGGATCCAGGCTCGGATCGATCGAGAGCGGATCGGTTTCGTCGGTGACCGACGGGTCGATGCAGCCAAGCAAGAGCTGACCTTGCCCCGGGTGCGGGGCAACGAACGCGAACCCGTCGACGGCCGGCAGCGTTGCTTCGTCGAGCTTGGTCGGCCGGCCACCCGGTGTCTTGCGGATGCGTGCGGCCGGCGCGAGCAGGGCCTGCTGGTTGTAAAACGCAAACAGCCCGGCGCCACCGGAATTGCCGAGCAGGATGATCGACTCGAAGCCAAGCGAGCGCAGGTGGTCGACACCGGCGGCAACATCGAGCAGCGCGAGCTCGTGCTCCAGTCGCAGATCGTTGCCGACGGTTCGCGGCCCCTGGACCCAGCATGCGTATCCACCGGCGACCAGGTGCGGCACGAGGTAGTGGGTCACAAGTAGCTCGCGCGGATGCATGATCACCACCGCCGTGCGCTCGCGGCCGCGCGCATGCAAATAGCCAACGATCTGCGCGCCGTCATAGGTCGCCAGCGGCACCACACGCGTCTGCATGTCGGCCGGGATCCCCTCGGTGTTCCACGAGGCCCCGCGCAAGCCCGCAGTCGGCCGCGTTTCGACCCGGATCGAGTTCGGCAGTTCGCTCATGATGCGAAGCCTACGCGAATTGACAGTGGTGTCAATATTGGGTTCTCGGCGGCGCCGGGCCCATGTTCAGGCTGCCGATCACGACGCCCGCAGCGGTCAGGGGGCAGCTGCGCCGGCCGTCCCGACCTCGGCCTGGACCGGGGCGAGCGCCGCCGCGGCCAGCGCGCGCATCCGGTACTTGTCGATGATCACGGCGATCACGATGATGAGGCCGGTGACCATCTGGCGCGCGAAGTCGCCGATCCCGAGCAGCAGCAGGCCGTTGTTGAGGACGCCGATGATCGAGGCGCCAAGGAAGGTGCCGATCATCGAGCCCTTGCCGCCGCTCATGCTGGTGCCGCCGATCACCACCGCGGCGATCGCGTTGAGCTCGAAGCCGACGCCGAGGATCGGGCTCGCGATGTTGAGCCGCATCATGTACATGATCGCGGCTAGCCCGACCATGCCGCCGCAGACGGTGAACGCCGCCACCTTGTACAGTGCCGGCACGTGGCCGGACAGCCGCACCGCCTCCTCGTTGTTGCCGATCGCGTAGATCATCCGGCCGAAGATGGTGCGGGCCAGGACAAAGCGGCCGGCGAGCACGATCGCGAGCGCCATCAGGAAGATCACCGGCACGCCGACCACCGTCGCCGATCCGACCTCGTTGAATGCGTCGGGAAACTCGGAGATGGTGCGCGAGTTGCTGATCTGCAACGCGGCGCCGCGCGCGATGTTGAGCATGCCCAGCGTGACGATGAACGAGTGGACCTTCCAGCGCTCGGACACCATGCCGTTGAACAGGCCACACAGGCAGCCGACCAGCGCGCTCGCCAGGATCGAGAGCACGACAGCCGTGCTCGGCGACAGATCCTCGTGGGTGATGACCAGTCCGCCGACGATCGTCGCCAGCGCGAGCACCGATCCTACCGACAGGTCGATGCCGCCGAGCAAGATCACGAAGGTCATGCCCACGGCGATCACCGTGTTGATGCTGATCTGGGTCAGGATGTTGGTTAGGTTCGCCATCGACGCGAACCGCGGCGCCAGCACCGAGAACGCGACGATCATGAGGACGAGCGCGAGGCCGATGCCGACCTCGCGCAGCAGCAAGTAGAAGATGTTGCGGGCTCGCATGCGTGGATCCTCAGGTGGCGGCGGGGTGCGCAGCCTGCTCGGCGGCGGCGCCCGCCAGGTAGCCGTGGAACGCGCGTTCGAGGATCCGCTCCTCGCTGAACTCGTCGCGCGCCAGATCGCCGGTGATCCGGCCGTCGGAGAACACGACGATCCGGTGGCAGATGCCCATGAGCTCGGGCAGGTCCGACGACACGATCAAGATCCCCTTGCCGGCAGCGGCGAGCCGCCACAGCAGCGTGTAGATCTCGAACCGGGCCGCGACGTCGATGCCGCGGGTCGGCTCGTCGAAGATCAGCACCTCGGCGCGGCGGAACAGCCACTTGGCGATCACCACCTTCTGCTGGTTGCCGCCCGAGAGGTTGCCGACGAGCTGGTCGACCGACGGCGTCTTGATCGACAGCTCGTCGACCAGCTCGCGGGCGGCGGCGCGCTCGGCGCCGGCCTGCAGCAGTCCGCCGCGCGTCACGCGATGGAGGTCGGTGATCGTGATGTTGGCGTAGCACGGCAGGTCGAGGATCAGGCCCTGGGCCTTGCGGTCCTCGGTGAGCAGGCAGATCCCGGCGCGCACCGCGTCGCGCGGCCGGCGGATCTCGACCTCTCGGCCGTCGCGGAAGATCCGACCGCCGGCCCGCGGGTCGGCGCCGAACAGCGCGCGGACCGCCTCGGTGCGGCCGGAGCCGACGAGCCCCGCGATACCGAGCAGCTCGCCGCGGCGCAGCGCGAACGACACCGCGTGGTGCGCGCCGTGCGGCTGTAGTCCCTCGACGCGCAGACACTCGGCGCCGAGCACGACGTCGCGATCGAACGGGTACTCGGTGCCCATCTCGCGGCCGACCATCATCCGCACGATCTGCGGGATGGTCGCGTCGCGCGCCGCCACGGTGTCGACCTTGCGGCCGTTACGCAGCACGGTGATCCGGTCGCCGATGTCGAACACCTCCTGCAGCCGGTGCGAGATGTACAGGACGGTGACGCCACGCTGCTTGAGCCGGGCCAGGATGCCGAACAGCCGGCTGATCTCGCGCGGCGTGAGCGCCGCGGTTGGCTCGTCGAGGATCAGCACCTTGCTTTGGGTCGACAGCGCCTTGGCGATCTCGACGAGCTGCATCTGCGCGATGCCCAGGGTCTCGACCCGCGTGCGCGGTGCGACGTCGAGGCCGACCTCGCGCAGAAGGACCTCGGCATCGGCCTCGAGCCGGCGGAAGTCGACCAGCCCGCCGCGGGTCGGCAGGTGCTGGAAGTAGATGTTCTCCGCCACCGAGAGGTACGGCAGCAGGTTGATCTCCTGGTACACGATGCGGATGCCGGCGCGGATCGCCGCGAGCGCGGTTCTGGGCGCGAACGGCTGGCCGCCGAGCAGCATCGCTCCGTCGTCAGCGGCGTAGTTCCCGCACAGCAGCTTGACCAGCGTCGACTTGCCGGCGCCGTTCTGGCCGACCAGCACGTGGACCTCGCCGCGCTGGATCGCGAGGTCGACGCGATCGAGCGCGAGCACGCCTGGGAACCGCTTCGTGATCCTCCGGAGCTCGATGATGGTGTCAGTAGCACCGCCCCCGGAGGTCACGACCGCCCCGCTCAGAGGTCTTTCGCGGTGATCAGCTTGATCGGCGTCTTCATCCACCCCTTGATCTTCTCACCCTTCTTCATCTTGAACCCAGTCTTGATGCAGTTCGCCGCCATGTCCGGCCCGAACTGGTCGATGGTGGCGAGCACCTTGCCGTCCTTGACGAGCTTCTGGATCGCCGGGATGTTGTCGAACCCGACGACGGCGATCTTGCCCGACTTGCCGGCGGCGTCGAGCGCCTTGACCACGCCGAGTGCCATCGAGTCGTTGGCCGCCATGATGCCCTGAACGTCCGGGTACTGGGTGAGCAGGTTGGTGGCCAGCGTGTTGGCCTCCTCGGTCTCCCAGTGCGCGGTGCGCGACACGAGCACCTTGAGCCCGCCCTCCTTGGCCGCCTTGTCGAAGCCGGCCTTGCGCATCTTGGCGTTGTCGGCGCCCGGGTTGCCCTCGATGATGAACACCTTGCCACCCTTGCCGAGCTTGCGCGCGAGCTCCATGCCGGCGAGGTACGCGCCCTCCTGGTTATCGGGACCGACGAACACGAGGTCGGCGAGCCCCGCCTTGGCGAGCGCCTTGTCGTCGAGCTTGACGTCGAAGTTCACCACCGTGACGCCGGCCTTGAGCGCCTTCTTCACCGGTGCGACCAGGCCGACCGAGTCGGCGGGCGCGACGCAGATGACGTCGGCCTTCTGGGTGATGAAGTTCTCGACCGCCGAGATCTGGGTGTCGATATCGGTCTCGGAGTTCATGCCGACCGGGATCAGCGTGAACGTGCCATCGGCGGCCGCGTACTTGCGGGCGCCTTCCTCCATGCTCTTGAAGAACTCGTTGGCCAGCGACTTCATCACCAGACCGACGACGGGCTTCTTGTCGTCGGCCGATGCGGATGTCCCCACCACGGTAACCGCCGCCGCCGCTGCGAGAACGCAATGCGCGAGCTTCATGGTCATCTTCCTTGTACGGGTTCGCTGACTGTAGATCGTGGTCATCGTGTCACGGCTGCCGCGCGTCCACCACGACGGCGCCGACGCAATCGCGACGCCCGCGCCAGCGCGCAAGGAATGCGCAGATCGTGCATGAGCCCGCAGCGGATTCGCTTGCCGCGGTGCGTTCGCCGGCGGCTCCGGCCATCCTGGGCTTTCGTCTCGTGGGTTTTCTTGCGACGTCTTCGCGGTGGCTTCCATGTTGTGAACCACAGCGACGCGTGAGCGGCATCTCGTAGCCGCGACGTGGTCGACCAACCTCGCCATCGCGGCCGTCAGCGGCGGTCATCAGGGAACACCGCGCCCTCGAGCCGGCTCACCCGTCCTGGCAGATCGGTGTACTTGTCGTCGATCGCCGCGAGCAACCTCATGCTCACCTCGTGATTCGCCTGGGTGTGGCGGGCGATCTCCATCATCAGTCGCTTCTCGGACTGCTCGATGCGCGCCATCAGGGCTCCGCCCCACAGCTCCAGCTCGACCTTGGTGGCCATCGTGGTCAACTGAGCCGTCATCTGCTCGAGCCGTCGGTCGACCTGCTCGAACCGTCGGTCGACCCGCCGCTCGAGGTTGGTCAGCTCGTCCCGCAGCTCGTCTCGTGTCGCCGGAGTCGACATATTCGCTTCGTTCGTCATGATTACACCGTCCATTTGATCGAGGGCAAGAAGGAACGCACCCCGCGCGATGGCTCCCACCGACGCTCCCGTGGTGCCGCGGTGGCGAAGCGTCGAGCGATGAAAATCGCGGACGCCTCACCAACGCGTCGCCGCGCAGGACGAACGGGCCAGCGTGCGAGGTCAACATCCCGACCGGCGCAGCAAGAAGCTCACCAGTCGACGTGGCCGTGATTCCGAGGAGCTATGATGTCAAATGTCCGGCCGCCGGACGCGTGTCCGGGATCCGGCCGGACACCGGACAATGTCAGGTCGCTTGGCGGCTAACGCTAGGTCCTCGAGGGGCTGGCCCGCGCTCGAGCTCACCGCGCACTTCCACGACACCCCGAGGTCCGTCGCCGCGGCGAGCAGTCGTGGCTGTTCCACGCCGACCCGGATTGACGGCTCGCGTCACGGTGCTTGTAGTTGACAGGGATCTCAAATCAGTTAGCCTGGTGCGAATTCGCGAGCCGCGAACCAAGGAGCAACATGGCAATGATCGTGACTCGTCGGCGTCTCGAAGACGGCGACTTCGAAGCATGGAAGGTCCGGTTCGAGCAAGGGTCCGCGGCCCGCAAGCAGGCCGGCTGTCGCGGCGTGCGTCGGTTCGTCGGCGTCGAGGATCGCCACGAGCTGATGATCATCTTCGACTGGGACAGCTACGAGAACGCGTGGAAGTTCATCAACGAGAAGGTCGACAGCAACCCCAAGCTGTCGGAGCGGATGTCGGTGCCGAAGCTGTCCAACATCGCGATGGAAGAGATCGCGCCACTCGAGAGCTAGCTAATTCGCCCGTTGAACCAGCGCGATCCCGACATGCTCATCGGACAGCTGTCGGTCGCTTGAAAGTTCACGTCCGACATCGAGTTTTGCGAGCATGGAGGATCGAAATTGTCTGAGCGCTACGACGTCATCGTCTCTGGTTACGGGCTCACCGGCATCGCGATAGCAGCCCTGGTTTCGCGTCGCGGGCACCGAGTGGCCGTGCTGGAGCGCCAGCCATCGATGTACGGGTTGCCGCGCATGGCGACGATCGACAGCGAGGGCTGCCGCGTGGTCCAGGCCGCCTCGGGCAATGCCGACTACGCGCTCCGCAACACGGTGGCGAATCCGCGCTACGCGCTCGCCAACCGCGACAGCGAGATCCTGATGGAGGCCGACTGGCGCGGGGTGGACGTCAGCGGGTTCCCGGTGCGCAGCTCGATGTACCAGCCGGACATCGAGGAGGCGATGGACGCCCAGGCGCGGGCGAACGGCGTCGACGTGTTCCAGGGCTGGGAGGTCGCCGGTCTGGTGCAGCACGAGGATAGGGTCGTCGTCACCGCCCGTGAGCGGATCGTGAGCGCGAGCGGCGGCGTCACCTGGGGCGAGCCCCGCGAGTTCGTCGCCTCTTACGTCGTCGGCGCCGACGGCGCGCGTAGCGCGATCCGCACCGCGCTGGGCATCGAGCGGGAGGGCTGGCCGTTCCGGGGCGCGTGGCTGACCATCGACATGGAATCGCCTCGTGCACGTCTGGCGGTATGCGGATCATGACGATCGCGCCGCGGCACGCGGCGCCAGCATGGCCACCGGGGTATGGCGCGACTTCGGCGCCATTGCAGTACCGCTCGTCGTCCACCAGCGCTCGAGGGTGTACGAGGGCGAGTTCGACGACGTGCCGCGCGAGGAGTTGCTGACAGGGCGCCTCGACATCCTCACGATCACGAGTCGTCTGCCGTCGAGCCGGGGCGCTGTGAACGGCCTGCGTTCTGCGCTGCACGCGTACCTCGCGGCGGACTTCGCCGTCACGGCGTCGCTCGTGACCAGCGAGGGCGCGGGATCCGAGATCGTGCTCTTCCTGCGCTCCGAGTCACTCGCAGCCCGCGCCGAGGCCTGGCGCGCGGTGGATCTCGGCGCATTCGTCGCCGGACTCGATGACGCGGGCGACCATCATATCGAGATCACCAGCGACCTGTTCATCCCGGTCGCGCCTGTCCGACCATCCAACGCATGAATGTGTCGAAGGAGTCTGCAATGACGAAAACCGCAATCACCGACCCCGCCGAGCACGCCGTGTTCCTCTTCCGGACCTGGGAGGCCGCGCTCGAGGTCAAGGACCTCGAGCAAGTCCTCGCCGTGTACCGCGACGACGCCTCGATCGAGAGCCCGATCATCCGACGTCTGCTGGGGCAGAACGAGGGCGTCTGCCACGGGAAAGCGAGTGTTCAGGCGTTCTATGAGGCGATCTTCGCCGAGACCGGGTCGCTGCACCTCGACGTCAAGCCCACGCCGTACACGGACGGCACCAGGCTCCTGTGGCAGTACGAGCGAGCGATCCCCGGTGGACAGATGGACATGGCCGAGGTCTGGGACCTCGAGGGTGGCCTCGTGCTCCGTCACCGCGTCTACTGGGGATGGGCGGGCATGCCCCGCACATAATGCAGGGACGCGATGCGCAAGCCGGGTGACGTTCACGCGGCCGATCCTTGTGAACCGGGACGCAGGCGGCGTATATATTAATATACATCTCAATATAAGTTCGGCGGAATCGCCGCTCGAAAGGAGCATGATGAGCAAGATCCTTGTCACGGGGGCCAGCGGCCACCTCGGACGCCGCGTCGTGGAGCTGTTGATCGAGGCCGGCGAGCGCGACGTGATCGCGGCGACGCGAAGCCCCGACAAGCTCGCCGACCTCGGCGCCCGCGGCGCGGAGGTACGCGTCGCGGACTTCGACGCACCCGCCGGCCTCGCGGACGCGTTTCGCGGCATCGAGCGCCTCGTGGTCGTGTCGACCGATGCGCTCGGCGTCCCAGGACAGCGCCAGCGGCAGCACCGCGCCGCCGTCGATGCGGCCGTGCGCGCAGGTGTCCGGCACATCGTCTACACGTCGATGCCGAACCCGGAGCCTGGCTCGCTGATCCCGTTCGCACCGGATCATCACGAGACGGAGCTCGCGATCGCGAGGACCGGGATCCCGTTCACGATCCTGCGGATGAACTGGTACATGGAGAACGTTTTCACGTGGCTGCCGCAAGCGCTGGCGAGCGGCGTCTGGCACACGGCGTCCGGACAGGGACGCGTCGGCTACGTGGCGCGTGAGGACACCGCACGCGCGGCCGCCGCCGCCATCGCGAAGCCGGCGGCGAACGAGCGCCTCGATATCACCGGCTCCGCGACGCTCTCCGCGCACGAGCTTGCCGCGACCGCGACGGCGGTGCTCGGACGGCCGATCGCCGTCGTCGAGGTCACCGACGATCAGCTGCGCGCGGGCCTGCTCGGCGCGGGCTTGCCGCCGCCGATCGTGGACCTGATCGTGGCCATGGACGCGAACACCCGCGCGGGCGGCGTCGACATCGCCTCCGACGCCGTCTCGCGACTCACGGGCACGCCACCGCAAACGTTCCACACGTTCCTCGACAGCCAGCGCGCCGCGTTCGCGCCTCGATGACGGGGACCTCTGCGACGCCGGC